>OZSS01000004.1_pt1 | contig 102181 bp, 113 predicted proteins | sample 1779911 | NCBI WGS metagenome assembly OZSS01 (sample SAMEA2603589, study PRJEB24840) | metagenome | biome: Water; feature: Photic zone; material: Seawater sample | place: Mediterranean Sea | collected 2013-11-12 | depth 10 m
CCCTTACAACAAAAGTGTGGGCAGATGGAAAGTAAAGAAGCAAATTAGTGGGGGTGCGGATGCGGATAAATTTGAAGTCAAAACTCGTTCAAAAACCGATCAAAAAAATGACGATCCCATCGAAGATGAGAATGAAGATTATTTAGATTTCATCACACCCCCAGATTTTGAAAACCCCGGAGATGCGAACGGTGACAATATCTATGAAGTGGAAGTGGAATACATTAACACCTCGGATGGAGAGCCGGAAGTACCCGTAGTGGTTACTCAAACCAATATTCAGGTACCCGAAGGGAAACCTAGAACCATTGAACTTCAATCCGTTCCCGTTTTACCAACCGATGACAATGATGGTGACGGAGTTCCGGATATTATCGACAACAGTCCATTGGTTTCTAATCCGGATCAAGTGGATGAAGATGGCGATGGAGTGGGAGATGTTTCGGATGACTTTGATCACGATGGAGTTTGGAATCCGTTTGACACCTGTCCCGACACTCCTCTAGGGGAATTGGTTGATTTAGAACCTAGTGAAAAAACAGAATACCTTGAAATACTCGGGCTTCAAGAACCAGCACTGAATGCAGTTATTAGAAAGGGATATGAGATGCTAAATTTATTCTCATACTTCACTGCGGGCCCTAAAGAAGTGAGAGCATGGTCAGTTAAAACAGGCTCGACTGCTCCTCAAGCTGCTGGAAAAATTCATACAGATTTTGAAAAAGGATTTATCAAGGCAGAAGTTATTGGTTTTGATGATTACATGTCTTGTGGTGGGGAGCTTAAAGCGAAAGAACAAGGCAAATTAAGAATTGAAGGCAAAGATTACATTGTTAAAGATGGTGATGTTATTCACTTTAGATTTAATGTGTAAATTGATGTAATTAAAAATTAATTATTTATAATTACTTTCTGCATTGGCTATGTAGCTCAGCTGGTTAGAGCACAGCATTCATAATGCTGGGGTCGGTGGTTCAAGTCCACCCATAGCCACCATTCTCTTATAAGAATCTATTTCCTTGCCACAGCAAAAATGATTGCTATTGAAACAAGTGCAATAACACCATCTTGGCCTATATCAGTAAGAATTTGTGAGAAGTTTTGATAGACAGCTCCAATAAAGGCAGAGTCAGGTCCAAATAAAACTCCTAAAAGAAGTGATACTGAAGTTACTAGCAATAGAACTTGGGTAAGCTTTTCTAGGAACTTCTGAAGTTTGTCAAAGTTAAAGTCAAAAAATTTCATTTTCAAAAAAGCGTGAGGGCCTAAGCCCTCACACTAAAATAGTTTATTTTATTTTAAGTACACCCATAATAATGAGAAGAACGATCAATCCACCTAGACCGCCTGCACCTAACATATCAACATAACCCATAATTGTACCGATTACATCGCCAACAAACCAAACGTTACCGCCAAATACGATCCCAGCAACAATACCAAGACCAATGACGCTAACAAGAACGCCTGTGAGACCATCTACGAAGTCTCTTACAGTTTTCATAATACTATCCATATTTCCCCCATGAAATAGTTCATGGATATGGTACAAAATCGACTATTTTTGACAAATTAATTTAAATTAGCATTTAACCACTAAAAATAAGGGTATGGGACAATATAAATCTGAATTATATATGCTTTGAAGCCCTGAAAACCACTAGATATAGTGTTTTTGGGGGCAATCAATCACTAAAAAAAACTTTTGGTGACAGGATATTCTTAGGATCAAGCGATTTTTTTATTTTTTGAAGAAGAAGGTATTTGCTCTGGTATTCAGGAAAATCTGACCAAATATTTTTCTTTCGTTGCCCTATACCATGTTCTGCGCTCGGTGACCCACCATAATCTTTTAGAAGAGAGTAAACATTTTCGATTAATTCAAGCTCTCGTTTCTTGGAAACAATATTTAGATGAATATTGCCATCTCCCAAATGACCAAATGAGTAAATTTCAGTTTGGCCTATCTCTTCTATTTTTAAGAGAAAGCTCCCTAACTGTTCAAGAGGAATACAAATATCCATCTTGTAAGCATTATTATCGGCAAGAATTACAGGAAGATCCTCTCTCTTAGCCCAAACCTCCTCAGCTTGTTTTGAATTAAGTAATGAAATGTTGAGTTCTTTTTCTGCCAAACTTTCCAAGCATTTCTCGATTTCAGCTGCATTACTTGAAGCGAGCTGCACCAACACAAAATATTTTGCTTCAGGATTGCTTCCTAATAAGTTCTGACAATTTGTATCCCAATACTCTACTGAGGAAATTGCTTGTTTAATTTCTGGTTTCAATATTTCGTTTTTAATAACTTCTATATCATCTGTTTGAATTACCAAATCCTCTCTAATGGTTGGCTTTTCACATGTATTAAGCACGACTTCATAAATTATTCCAAGCGAGCCTTCTGAGCCAAAAAAGATTTCCATCAAATTTGGACCAGTTGAGTCTTTCTTAATCTCTTTTTGAAGTTCTAATATTTCACCAGTTGCTAAAATTACCTTCATTTTCGCAACATAATCTTTGGTTGATCCATATCTAATGAATTTTGCTCCAGCTGCATTTGTCGCAACATTGCCCCCTATTGAGCTTGAGGATGACGATGATAGCGAGATAGGTAATAATCTATTGTTTTCATCAGCTAAAGCTTTTGCATCATCTGTAATTGCTCCAGCTTGGCATTTAATTTGTTGTTTATCTGCCAACCATTCAATTTTGTTCATCCTTTCAAGGGAGATTACAATTTCTTTTTGCGTAGCTGTTGCTCCGCCACATAGACCTGTTCTACCTCCAGATGGGACTATTGGATAAGACTCATTGCTAGCTAAATTTACTAATTGAATTAGATCTTCTTCTGTTTCTGGGAAAAATATTGCTAATGGGTCTGGTTTGATGCCTTTATACCAATCGACTCCATATTTCTCAAAATAGTCATCGCTGACTTTAACCTTTTTATCGCCAAACTTATTTACTAACTTATCTAAGACTTCACTCATTTCTTAAAAACATAAAAGTTTCTGTATATAAAAACTGTTATAAAGCTAAAAATTGAGGCGATAACCTTTTGTAAAAGTATATTTTCTACCCCAATCTTTATTAACAGTATAAACATTAGTGCTGTAATTACAGCTCCAATTACTCCGCCTAAGAAGTAAGCAAAAAACTCAATCGTTGGTTTGTCATTAAGCCATCCTTTTTGAAAAACATAGCGCTTAGCCAAAACAAAACTTACACATGTTCCTAAGAGGTAGCAAAAAAAAGCAACAAATGCGCGATTAAAATTAAAAAAATAATCAACCAAAAACAGCACTGTGAAGTCAGCAACAAATGCGACACCATTTGTGCCTGCATATTTTGTAATTTTGATTATGAAGTTTTTCAAGATTTGGTAACTTCGGAGAAAACTTTAGCAATCTTTTCAATTCCCCAATCAAGCTCCTCTTTAGTTACAACCAAAGGAGGTGCAAATCTGATGGTGCTTTCATGAGTTTCTTTACATAAGATGCCTGCTTCTAATAGAGTTTTTGAAAGCTCATTTCCTGATATGTATTTTTGATCGATTTCAACACCAAGCCATAAACCCATACCTCTAATCTCAACAATAAGTTCGCTATTGAGTGCTGTAAGCTGTTCTTTAAAATAATTGCCCATAACTCTGCTGTTTTCTATTAAATTTTCTTCATATAGAAGTTCAAGTGATCTTTTTGCCAGAGCAGAGGCCAGCGGATTGCCTCCAAATGTTGATCCATGAGAGCCTGGATCCATCCAGCTCAACACTTCTTCAGAGCTTAAAAAAACTGATACCGGCATAAACCCACCACCAAGGGCTTTCCCAAGAATTAAGCCATCTGGCTGTACATCACACGAATTCTCGCCACATGAACATTGACCGCATGAGTGTTGATATGCAAACAATTTGCCTGTTCGTCCCAAACCAGACTGAATCTCATCAAGAATCATTAGAACATTGTGTTTAGTGCAGATTGCTCGGACCTCATTGAGGTAATTATCTGGCGGAACAATTATTCCACCTTCACCCTGAATTGGCTCGATAATAACTGCTGCTGTGTTTGGGGTAATTGCATCTTCAATCGCTTTGCTTGAACCATATTCTACTGCCACAAAACCTGGAGTATGGGGACCAAAGTCTTTTCTAGAATTTTCGTCTGTAGAGAAACTAATTATTGTTGTGGTTCTGCCATGAAAATTTCCTTCAGCAACAATTATTTCAGCTTTATTCTCCTCAACTTTTTTTGTTCGATAAGCCCATCGTCTTGAAGATTTAATTGCAGTCTCAACTGCTTCTGCTCCAGAGTTCATTGGCAAAGCCATTTCAAACCCAGTCATCTGAGTTATTGTTTCTAAATATGGCCCAAGTGTATCTGTATAGAATGCTCTTGAAGTCAAAGAGAGCCTGCTGGACTGATCATGAAAAGTTTTTAATAACACTGGGTGCGCATGGCCATGGCTTACGGCAGAGTAACCAGACATCATATCTAGATATTTTTTTTCACTTACGTCCCAAACCCAAACGCCTTTGGCTTTTGATAAAACAACTGGAAGTGGTTTGTAGTTGTCTGGCCCGTAAATTGACTCTTTTTTTATAAAGCTTTTTTGAATATCATCTAACACTGACATTATTTTAATCACAAAGCATAAGAACTGCTAGGGCAAATATGGGAATAAAACAATCAAGCAATCATATCTTCATGATCGAGCCAAAAACTTTTTTCATGAATCCTGAAACACTTGCCTCCAACCATTACCAAGATGGAGGTGATGAAAACCCTGAACACATTACGGCCCAAGCAAAAGATGAATTTTTTGCACTAAAAAATGCTATTGAACAGAATGGCGTAACTGTTACAAGCATGCTTGGCAGCGAGCTTTGTCCTGATCATATTTTTCCAAATTGGTTTATAACTTTTGAAGATAAAACTGCCCAATTATTTAGTATGTGTGCCCCAAACCGAAGGTTAGAGAAAACACCGGAGATGGTTGGCTTTCTAAAAGAGTATTATTCTTTGACAGGCGATTTATCCAACTTTGAAAATGAAAATATATTTCTTGAATCAACTAGTAGCATGGTTTTTGATCGGGTAAATAAAATTGTTTATGCAACGCCTTCCCCAAGAACTAATGAGGAATTATTAAGAACTTGGTGTGCGGACAATGGATTTAAACTTGTATGCTTCGAAACAGAAAGTCACACAGGAGAAGCGATCTATCACACTGATGTTCTGATGTATGTTGGCACAAGCCTAATTGGAATATGCTACGAAGTGATAAAAGAGGAGTACAGAGACATGGTAAAAGAACATGTAGAAAAATATCATGATGTCCTTGAAATAACCAAAGATCAGATTCTAGATTTTTGTGGGAATAGTTTGGAAGCAAGAGATGAAAACGATAATCTCTATTTGATTATGTCTTCAAGAGCATTTCATGCGCATACAGAAGATCAAAGAAAAAAATTAGCTCAACATTTTACAGAAGTAATTCATGCAGATATCCCTACCATAGAAAGGTATGGCGGGGGATCTGCTAGATGTATGCTTTCGGAATTATTCTGAGTCAGCAAATTCCAGTTTTACTTTGCCATCTCTTCTGATTTCAGTAACTTTAACCCTGATGTTGTCACCTTCATTAATGACATCAGTTAAATGTTCAAAATCCTGTTTAAATTGTGATATGTGAAGCAAGCCATCTTTTCCAGGCATGAATGTTACAAAGGCACCAAACTCAACTATTTTTGCGACAACAGCATCGTACTCTTTGCCTTCTTCAGGCTCAGCACACATGAGTTCAATTTTTTCCTTAGCTGCTTCTGCAACTGCTTTGTTTTCTCCAAAGACGCTTACACTTCCGTCATCTTGTAACTCGATAGTTACACCAAACTCATCCTGTAGTCCTTTTATAGTTGAACCACCTTTTCCAATAACAACCTTTACCTTGTCTTTATGAACTTTGAATTTGCAGAAATATGGAGCCAAGCTAGTCAGTTCATTGGCTTTTGGCATAGCCTCATCCATGATCCCAAGAATATGCATTCTTGCATCGCGAGCTTGCGTAAGAGCTTTTTCTAAAATTTCTTCGTTTATCCCCTCGATTTTGATATCCATCTGTAAGCCTGAAACACCATTTTTTGTTCCAGCAACTTTAAAATCCATATCTCCAAGATGATCTTCATCTCCAAGAATATCAGTTAGAACTTCAAAACGATCTCCATCCTTAATTAGGCCCATAGCAACTCCGGCTATGTTTTCTTCAACTGGCACACCTGCCGCTCTAAGAGCTAAACAGCCACCACAAACAGAAGCCATTGAGCTTGATCCATTTGACTCAGTAATTTCACTTACAACCCTTATTGCATAAGGGAATTCCTCAAGTGTTGGCACTGCAAATCGAAGCGATCTTTTTGCTAACGCTCCATGCCCTATTTCTCTTCTCTTTGGACCCATTGGGAAACCTAACTCACCTACGCTGTAGCTTGGGAAATTATAATGAAGCATGAAGTTGTCTTTTGTTTCGCCAGCTAATGCATCCACGATTTGAACATCTTTAGATGATCCAAGTGTTGCAGTAACAATAGCCTGTGTTTCACCTCTAGTAAAAAGTGCTGAACCATGAACTGAAGGAAGGAAATTTGTTTCAATCGAAATGTCTCTGACTTCAGTCAAACTTCTACCGTCAATTCTTTTTTGCTCTGAAAGCACATTTTCTCTGACAACGTCCTTCTCAACTTCTTTAAACTGCTTCAAATAATCGTCATGCTTCTCTTCGTCTAAACCTTCAAGCAATTGATCTTTAATAGCAGAGATCTTCTCGCCACGTTCTTTCTTGTCTACAGTTGTAAACGCATCTGCCAGGGCTGCTCTATGATTTGAATTAACTTCATCGAATACCTTTTGCTCTTCATCTGCATGAGCATTTACGTATTCTTTCCTTTCAGGAAGAACCTCATCCGCAAATTCATTGATTCCTTTAATAACAGACTGCATTTCTTGGTGAGCAAATAAAATACCACCAATCATCAAATCTTCACTAAGCTCATTTGCATCAGACTCAACCATTAAAACTGCACTTTCTGTACCCGCAACAACCATATCAAGATCTGAATTTGGCATATCAGTAAATGATGGATTCAAGACATACTCATCATTAATGAAACCAACTCTTGCCCCACCAATTGGACCGTTAAATGGCACATCAGCAATAGACATTGCCGCAGAAGCAGCCAGCATGGCTACAACATCAGGCGGATTTTCTTTATCCAGTGATATCAACATACAATTTACTTGAACCTCCTGAGTAAAGAAGTCTGGGAAAAGAGGGCGCAAAGGTCTATCAATCAACCTAGAAGTTAAAGTTTCGAACTCAGTAGGTCTTGCTTCTCTTTTAAAATATCCACCAGGAATTTTCCCAGCAGCATATGTTTTTTCTGAATAGTGGACACTCAATGGGAAAAAGTCACGTCTTTCCTCATCAGCTTTTGTTACTATGGCGCACATCACAACAGTATTTCCCATGGAGGCAATTACTGATGCTGTGGCTTGTCTTGCGATTTTGCCTGTTTCCAATACAAGTGTTTTTGATCCCATTGGGATCTCTTTTCTTACAATTTTTTTCATATTAATCTCTTAGTTTTAAGTCTTTGACAAGCTTTGTATAAGCCTGAAGATCTGATTTCTTTAGATATGTAAGCAATTTCTTTCTATCACTTACAATTTGCAATAATCCAGTTCTGGAATGATTGTCCTTTTTATGTGTCTTAAAATGACCCTGCAGGTCTTCGATTCTTTTTGTTAGAAGTGCTATCTGCACAGCTGTAGAACCGGTATCATTCTCATCTTTACCAAACTTCTTAACAACATCTAATGTTTCATCTTTTGTTAAACTCATTTTTTCTTTTTCTCCTTTACGATAAAACTTTTACAGGCTGAACTTTCATATCTTCTTCAACCTTTCCAATACCTAAAAATTCCTCTTGGGCAAACACCATAAATTGGCCTGTTTTTGTATTATTTTCTGGTTCAACCTTTGAACCGTTTCGAAACTTATTTACCTCAGTAGAACTTATATTTATTCTTGGAATATTAATTAAAATTTCTTCAACCCGCTTAACATACTGCATTTTTGCTTGATTGTCCAAGTTTTTTAGGGCTTCAAAACTTATAGAATCGTCTATTGATAAGTTGCCAAATCTAGTGCGTTTTAAATTAGATAACACTGCTGTTGTACCTAGCATCTTCGCAATATCACAACCTAGTGTTCTTACATATGTTCCTTTGCTGCAATTAACTTGAATGGAAAAGTTAGGATAATCATATTCGATCAAATCTAAACTAGTAATTTCTATTTCTTGCTCTCTACGCTCAAACTTTTCACCCTTTCTTGCCAACTTATACATTGGAACCCCTTTAATTTTTTTTGCTGAATATTCGGGTGCTAATTGATTAATTTTTCCTATAAAACTCTGCAAAACCACCTCAATATCATTCTTTGATGGCTCTTTTGAGTTTGGGTGATATTCAAGCTGGCCAGTAATATCTTCAGTGTTTGAAGATAATCCAAGGACAAATTCAGCCACATATTCTTTTGAATCGTTTGCTATGTATTCAATAAAACGTGTTGAGCTGTTAAAAAAGATAGGTAGGACACCTGTAGCCAATGGATCTAATGTTCCACCATGTCCTGCTTTTTTAAATTTCATTTCTTTTTGTACATCTTTAATAGCTTTAAAAGATGTTACATTTTTTTCTTTATTGAGAATTATTACTGACATTAATCAATTTCATCAATTATTGAATCAATCTTCCTTACGTTATCTAAATGATCATCGTAAATGAATCTAAGCTCTGGAACTCTTTTTATTGGCAATGAATTTGATAAATCTTTTCGAATACGCCATGCATTATTATTTAAGAGAGCTTGAAGCTCTTTTTCACTAAGTTTGCTGTTTATGGTTGTAAAAAAAACTTTCGCTTTTGATAAATCACGGGACGTTTCAACGTGGTTAATACTCATAAAGCCACATTGATCTTTAAGGTCTGAATTGATTATTAAATTAGCTATTTCTTTTTTTAGGTTGTCGCTAACTCTTATTATTCTGTCTCTCTCCATTAAAGCGATCTTTTCTCTTCTTTTTGTTCAAAATTTTCAATCATATCTCCAGGCTTAATATCAAGATAATTTTTGATACCAATACCGCATTCAGTTCCATTTTGAACTTCTTTTACGTCATCTTTAAACCTTCTTAGAGAGTCAAGCTCGCCCTCATGAATCACAACACTATCTCTAAGCACTCTGACATGCTTCTCTCTTCTTACAAGCCCCTCAACAACCAAGCATCCAGCTACAAGACCAAACTCAGGTGATTTAAACACTTCTTTTACTTCAGCAGTTCCTAATATCTTTTCAGAATAAATTGGGTTGAGCAGCCCTGACAGCAATCTCTTTATATCTTCAATCAGATCATAGATAACACTGTAATAACTAGCTTCAATTCCCTTCTCTTCAAGAATTTTTTTGGCTTTGTTATCTGAACGAACATTAAAGCCTATGATTCTAGCGCCTGTTGTTATGGCTAAATTCACATCAGATTCTGTGATTCCACCGACACCTGAACTCACTATATCTACATCAACTTCTTCGTTGCCAATTTTTAAAAGAGAGTTATTAATAGCTTCGCTAGTACCTGCAACATCTGATTTCACAATAATTCTTAATTTGTTGATCTTTTCTTGATCAAGTAAATCGAAGGCAGTTTGAGATGTCATGACATTCTTATCGTTTATGTCTTTGAGATAGGACAGCCTTGCATCAATGATAGCTCTGGCATCTTTTTCATTGCTCATTATATTGAAGACTTCACCTGCAGAAACACAATCTTCAAGCCCTAAAACTTCAACAGGTGTTGATGGTCCAGCTTCTTTTACTTGCTCCCCAAGACTATTTATAAGAGACTTGATTCGTCCTTTCTTTTCTCCTGCGACGACAGTATCACCAACCTTCAATATTCCTTTTTGAACTAAGAAAGTGCCAAGAGGACCTTTGAACCTATCTAATTGTGACTCAAGAACAACCCCAGTAGCATTGCCTTTTGTTGGAGCCTTCAATTCAAGCATTTCTGATTCAAGCTCAATAGCATCCAAAATATCATCTATACCTTTTTTGGTTAAAGCTGATACTGGAATCATTTGTTGTTTGCCGCCCCAATCCTCTGGAACAAGCTCGTATTTGGCAAGATCACCTTTGACCTTGTCTATGTCTGCAGCATCAAGATCAACTTTATTAATGGCAACAATTATTGGAACCTCAGCTGCTTTTGCATGTGTAATGGCCTCGATAGTCTGAGGTTTAACACTATCATTTGCTGCAACTACCAAAATTACAATATCTGTTGTGTTGGCACCTCTCGCACGCATAGCTGTGAAAGCCTCGTGTCCTGGTGTATCTATAAACGTAATTTTTCCGGTTTTAGTTTTAACTTCATATGCTGCAATGTGTTGAGTAATTCCACCCGATTCGCCGTCCACAACATTCGTTGATTTAATTGCATCAAGCAGTGAGGTTTTTCCATGATCAACATGACCCATCACTGTAACCACAGGATGACGTTTGGTTTGTGTTTCTTGGTCTGAAAAACTTAATTCAACCTGTGGGTAAGAAAGTTGCTCTTCGCTGAGTTTTTGTTCTTCTTCAAACTTAACTTGAAAACCAAACTCCTCTGCTACTAAAACTGCAGTTTCTTGATCAACTTCATCATTTAAAGATGCCATCTCACCAAGCTCCATGAGTTTTTTGACAACCTCATTACCTCTTCGGCTTAGCTTTCTTGAAAGGTCATTAACCCTAATTGAACCATTGATGTTTACAGTTTTCTTAACTTTTGTATCTTCTGCTGGTTCTTTTTCTACCTTTGGCTTCTGCTTTGGCTTGTCTGCAACTCTTGGACTAGGCTTAGATTCTTTTTTTGGTTGTGGTTGAGGCGAAGGAACTGGTGGTGCTACCTCAACAGCAGCAGTTGGTTTTGCAGGTGCATCTTTTGAGCTTCTAATGTAGGAAAGTAGTTTTTGTTTGTCTTCTGTGGATACAAGATCATCTACGCTTTTATGCGATAACCCTGCATCTATCATTTTTCTAAGAAGGACTTCAGGATCTATCTTAAGAATCTCGGAAAGTTTTTTTACAGATATATCCATTTCTTATCCTCCTTAATTAAACCATGGCTTTCTAGCCTCCATGATTAGAGCTGATGCCTCTTTTTCTGTAACTTTATCGCAAATTTCCATCAACTCACCAACTGACATCTCAGCTAAATCATCCAATTTTTTAAGATTATTGGAACTCAATGCACTAAGAACATCATTTGTTATGCCGTTTAAGTTTACAAGTGCGTCTTCCATTGTTGGATCACTAAAATCATCATTAAAAGCATCTTGTAGCAATAGTTCGTTAGCTTTATCAGTCACTTCACTTGCTCTTTTTTGGGTTTTGAATATTTTTGATAGTGTGTCTGCATCCGCATCAACAACTTTTTCAAGCGTATCCATCTCAAACGCCATCATCTGCTCTTTTTCAGCTTCTGCAAGGCCAAGCCTCTCTGCTACTTGATCAAATTTTTCGATTAGGCTGGAATTTTGATACTCAGCAAACTGCTCTTTATTTAAAACTTTAAAAGACCAACCAATCATTTGCGTCATTAGTCTTAAGTTTTGGCCATTTTTACCAATAATTTGCGCTTGGTTTTCTTCCTCAACTTCTAGAATTAATGTAGATGTTCTGTCATCAACTAAAATTGAGAAGATTTTAATAGGGGCCAAACAATTGACCACAAACTCAGCAGGATTCTCACTATGAATAAAGATATCTATTCTTTCATTACCTATTTCGTTAGAAACTGCCTGAACTCTTGATCCTCTCATTCCAACACATGCACCAACTGGATCAATTCTGCCATCATATGTTTTCACTGCAATTTTTGACCTATAACCTGGATCCCTGGATATAGCTTTAATTTCAATGGTTCCTTCTGAAATTTCGGGAACTTCTTGTGAAAATAATTCAACTACAAGCCTTTCATCAGTTCTGCTTAATATAATTTGAGGACCTCTTGGCGTAGATACAATTTCTTTAATCACTGCTCTGACGCGATCATTAAGTTTGAATATTTCTCCAGGAATTATTTGATCTCTTGGAATTTGTGCGTTTAGATCTTCTTCTATTTCTAACAGCAAAAAGTCTCGGTTGATTCTTTTTACTTGTCCAGATATGACTTGTCCAACAAGGCCTTCATATTTAGCAGTAATTTTACTTCTTTCAGCTTCTCTGACTTTTTGAATAATTACTTGTTTTGCAGCTTGTGCAGAAATTCTCCCAAAGTCTATATTTTCGATTTCAACTTTAGCGAACCCTTCAACTATTTCTTGTTTATCAACATCTGCTTCTGTAATTTCATTTACCTCATTCATGACTTCGTCAACAATTTCCCAAGCTCTGAATGTGTTGTAGTCGCCTGTGTTTCGATCGATAACAACATTAACTAATGCTTCATCATCCAATAATTTCTTAGAGGCACTGGCAATGGCTTCTTCAAGTGCTTCGAAGATAATTTCTTTATCAACACCTTTCTCCATTGAAACAGATGCAACTACTTCTAAAATTTCTTTATTCATATTTTTCTTTTCTTTATTTGATCATCCAGATCTAATTTACACTTCTCAATATTGCTAAATTTTAGCAAAACAACATCTCCTTCTGTTTTGACAGAAATTTCTGATTCCAAAACTTCTAGGAGAATGCCCTTAAATTTTCTAAGGTCATTGACCTTAGAGAAGAGTGATAATGATACTACATCTCCAACAAAATTTTTATATTGATCTTTATTAAATAAAGTTCTATCTAAACCAGGAGATGAAACTTCAAAGCTTCCAAAATCTGCAAAAATTTCCTCGAATTGAAAATGGTAGTCAATTTCTCGGCTCACCCTCTCACAATCCGTGATATCTACACCTTGTATAGCATCAATGTAAATTCTTAAAACCTGACCCTTTCCCTTTGCTGAGCTAAAGCCTAATCCCCAGAGTTCACATCCAGAATCTTCAATTATCGGCTTTAAAAAAGCCTCAATATCCTCTTTAATCATTACACTTGGTAGCGGGGGATGGATTTGAACCATCGACCTCCGGGTTATGAGCCCGACGAGCTACCAGACTGCTCTACCCCGCAGTGACGTTAAAGGATAGTTAAAAGACTTAAAATCGTCAATGTTTATAGACTATAATTTATTCTTTGGATTATTTGCCGAAGTGGTGGAATTGGTAGACACGCTATCTTGAGGGGGTAGTAAGCAATGCTTGTGAGGGTTCAAGTCCCTCCTTCGGCACCAACTTAATTATTCGACTGGAGGTTCTTCAAAAACTTCCTCTATCACCTCTTCATCTATATCAAGAGTTAGTTCTTGTTTGGAAATATAGGCAAGCAGAAGACACAAGACGAAGAAGACAGTAATAAGTGCCCATGTAATTTGTGAGAAGAAATTAGATGGTCCCAGTGGGCCGAATAATGAGTCAGAACTGCCTCCACCAAACGCAGAGCCAAGATCAGAGCCTTTGCCTTGTTGCAGCATAATTGAACCAACAATTAATACTGCAAGAATAACTAAAATAATTTCTATCAACATGACTGCGCTATCTTAGCAAATTCTTGTGGGTTTAGAGAAGCCCCACCGACTAAAACACCATCTATATCTAAATTATTCAGTAAATTGGAGGCATTTTCTCCCTTAACGCTACCGCCATATAGGACTTTTACAGTTTGAGAGAAATGTAAACGTATATGTTTAACAACTTGCTCAATATCATCATCGCTCGGCACTAAACCAGTACCGATAGCCCAGATAGGCTCATATGCAAATGTAATCTCATCTTCAATATTTTTAAAATGTTCTAGCTGTTTGGTTATAAAATCAAAGGTCTCATTTGATTCCCTAGTTTCATGGGATTCTCCAATGCATACTATAGGCTTCACTTTATTCTCAATAAGTAGATCATACTTGGCTTTAATGTCTTCATTTGACTCATTTAAATATACTCTAGCTTCTGAATGCCCAATTATGCAGTAACTCACATTATTGTCTGCAATCATGCTTACTGAGATCTGTGAGGTATAAGCACCACTTTCTTTGGCTGAAACATTTTGAGCTGATATTTTTACATTTCCATTCCCTGACATACCTAGATAAGGGGCTGGCAGAGCAACTATTACTTCATTGGAGGATGTGTCTTCTTTATTAAAGACATCAAACCATTCTTCGATAAATGAGATTGATCCATTCATCTTAAAATTTGCGGCTATAAGTTTTGGCATTAGCTGATTATATTTTCGATTTCTGCAAAAAGGCTATCCACCTTTGATTTATCGCGAGATTCTACCATAACTCTTAACTTTGCTTCTGTCCCAGATTTTCGCACTGATATTCTGGAATCAGTATTGGATTTCTGAAGGTCATCGATCTTTTGATTGAATTCGTTTGAACTAAGAAGTGCTTCATTTTTGACGTCATAACTTTGTAATTTATGTGGCCAGTAATTAATTTTCTTTTGTATGTCAGTCATTGTTGCGTCAAGATCAGAAAATGCAGTGAGTGTTTGAATAAGCGCTATGTTGGCATCGCCACTTTCTGAGAATTCGCGCTGAATGACATGTCCAGAAGTTTCTCCTCCAACATTCAAGTTTTCTTTAACTAGTTCTCTCGAGACATACTTATCGCCCACGTTTGATCTGAGCAGGCCAACATCAATCTCTGCTAAAGCTTCGCCTATCCCCTGATTTGTCATGATGGTTCCAACAACACAATCTGACATATCTTTTCCGAGAGCTTTGTTACGAGATGCAAGTGTGTAAATTATGTCGTCACCATTGAAAACATTACCAGTACTGTCACTTAGAACTAATCTGTCCCCATCACCGTCTACTGCAACACAATAATCAAAGTCATAATCTTTCGCATACTTTTCGAAGAGCTCAGGCTTTAAAACAGCGCAATCTTCATTGATGTTAAATCCATCTGGATCGCAATTTATCCTTATGACTTTCGCGCCTAGCTCAGTTAAAAGCATTGGGGTAATCTTGTAGTTTGCGCCATTTGCAGCATCTACTAATATTGTTTTATCTTTCAGGCTAGTTTGCCCCTTTAAGGTGCTTTTGCAGTATTCAATGTATCTGCCTGATGCACTATCTATTCTAAATGCCTTCCCGATGCCTGAAGCATTTCTTGTTTTAATTGGTGTGGATAACCTCGTTTCAATTTCTTTCTCAAATTCCTCGGAAATCTTTCTGCCGTGTCTATTAAAGAATTTGATTCCATTGTCTTCAAAAGGATTGTGGCTAGCACTTATTACTACCCCAAATTGGCCTGCATAAGTGGCTGTTAGAAACGATACAGCAGGTGTAGGTATCGGTCCTGCTAACTTTACGTCGATACCAGCTGATATAAATCCAGCTTGAAGAGCTGACTCAAGCATATAGCCTGAAACTCTTGTATCTTTCCCAATAATTACAGAATCGTAGCCTTTGTCTTTAATTATGGAACCTGTATGGAAACCAAGGTTTAAACAAAAATCTGGAGTGATTTTAGTATCCGTTGGACCTCTGAAACCATCAGTTCCAAACTTCATGACTACGAATCCTGTACTGGTTTAGAAGACCCTGTTACTTTTGCTTTTGGTTTAGAGCTTTCATCATCAGCGCTTTTATCGCGCGGAAGGGCTCCAGCCATGATGTCAGAAATTTGATCCTCATCAATGGTTTCATATTTCAATAGAGCATCGGCCATATTATGAAGTTTATCCATATTTGCAGCCAGGATCGAACCAGCTTTTTCATAGCAAGTTCTGATGATGCCTCTTACCTCATCATCAATCTGCTTGGCTGTCTCTTCTGAGAAGATTCTCTTTTTCTGACCTGCAGATCTACCCAAGAATGGGTTTTCATCTTCGTCATCGTACTTAAGTGTTCCCATTTTTTCTGAGAATCCCCATTTGGTAACCATATTTCTTGCTAACTCACTGGCTCTTTCAATATCATTTGATGCACCAGTTGTTATGGATTCTTTACCATTGATAATTTCTTCAGCAACTCTGCCGCCAAATAACGTAGTAATTGAACTTAAGATTGCTGTTTTTGATTTCATGTAGATGTCTTCTTCTGGTAAGAACATTGTCACCCCAAGAGCGCCACCACGTGGAATAATTGTTACTTTGTAGACTGGATCATGCTCTGGTAGACAAAGACCAACAATGGCATGTCCTGCCTCATGATAAGCAGTAATTCTTTTGGTTTTTTCATTAAGAACCATGGTCTTTCTCTCAGGACCCATCATTATTTTATCCTTGGCATAGTCCATCATGTCTTGGGTAACTTTCTTGAGATTTTTTCTAGCAGCTAAAAGCGCAGCTTCATTTACTAGGTTTGCTAAGTCAGCTCCAGAAAACCCAGGAGTTCCTCTTGCTATCACATTTGATTCAACACTTTTATCAATGGGCACTTTTTTTAGATGAACATCTAAAATTTGTTCTCTACCTTTGATATCTGGCAATCCAACCATGACCTGCCTATCAAATCTACCAGGTCTTAGTAAAGCCTGATCAAGAACATCAGGCCTGTTTGTTGCAGCAATTACTATGACTCCAAGATTTTCTTCAAAACCATCCATTTCAACAAGTAGTTGGTTTAATGTTTGCTCTCTTTCATCATGTCCGCCGCCAAGACCTGCACCTCTTTGTCTTCCGACAGCATCAATCTCATCTATAAAGACTATGCAAGGAGAATGCTTCTTAGCTTGCTCAAACATATCTCTTACTCTTGATGCACCAACACCAACGAACATTTCAACAAAATCTGAGCCAGAAATAGTGAAAAATGGAACTTTTGCTTCGCCTGCAACAGCACGTGCAAGTAATGTTTTACCAGTTCCTGGAGGGCCTACCATCAGAATACCGCGTGGTATTTTTCCACCTACTTTAATGAACTTTGCTGGATCCTTAAGAAAATCAACTAATTCTTTGACATCATCTTTGGCTTCTTCGCAACCAGCGACATCACCAAAATTTGTTTTAACATGTCCACCATCAAGTAATTTTGCTTTACTTTTTCCAAAAGTCATTGGCCCGCCTTTACCGCCAACACCGCCTTGCATCTGTCTCATGAAAAGGAAGAATATTCCCAGTAACAATAAAAGAGGAAATGCACCAACAAGCAACTGTGTCCAAAGACTTGGTGTTTCTTGAGCTTCATAAACCACAGAAACATCTGCTTCGGTTATGAATGAGGATAATTCTGGGTCATTAACAAAAGCTGGCTTAGTTGTTGTAAATTTTGTTCCATTAAAACGTTCAGCTTCCACAGTCTGGTTATCACCCTTATAAACAATGGACTTAACCTTCTTGCCTTGTATTTCTTGTTTAAATTCTGAGTAAGTCAGTTTTTCTTTTACTGCGCCCGATGAATAGCCATCCATTAGCATTACTACGAATGCACCTGCGATTAGCCAAAAAATTAAATTTTTTCCTAAGTTTTTCATATTTCCTTTATTTAGGGATTAATCCTAACAAATAAACCTCTGCAGAAGAAGTTTTTGATGCTGGTGGTTTTTCCACATGAACAGTCTCAAAATAAGACTCAAATTCACTTCTAACTGACTTAAAAGTATTGTTATTAAAAGCTTTTATTAAAAGTGCGCCTTTACCACTTAGAAGCCTTTTTGCAACGTCCAAACATTTAAGATTAAGCTCCTTATTAGACTCATCATCTACTAATTTTATTCCAGATAAATTAACACTCATATCACTAAGAATCAGATCAACATTGCCAACATAGCTGGACGTAAGCTCTTCAAAATCATTGGAAAAGATGTCGCATTGAGTAAATTCGATATTTGCAACATGCTCCATAGCAAGAATATCAATTGCCACACACTGAGAACCTTTCTGCTTTTTCTTTCCTATTACTTGTGACCAACCACCTGGAGCAGAGCCTAATTCAATAATTAATTTAGACTGCTCAATGAGTTTAAATTTTTTATTTATATCAATTAATTTATATGCAGCTCTAGATCTATAACCCTCGGATTTAGCACGTTTTGCCCAAGTATCTTGAATTTCTCTCAATTTAATTCAATGTTAATTATTTCAAATTCTTTGTCGCCACCAGGAGTGTGGACTTCGATAAACTCACCAAGTTCTTTTTTTAGCAAGGCGTGTGCCATTGGGGTGGTAAAAGATATTGTATTGTGTTCAATATCAGCTTCAGCATCTCCAACAATTTGATATTTTTTAATTTCATCAGTTTCAATGTCTTTGATGGTAACTGTTGATCCAAAGATAACCCTATCTTCAACTCCCATTTGCTTGTATTCAACTACTTGTGATGTGCCCAGAACATCCTCAAGTTCCCTTATTCTTGCTTCGTTTAATCCCTGTTCTTCTCTAGCTGCATGATATTCAGCATTTTCTTTAAGATCGCCATGAGCTCTGGCTTCTGATATGTCATCAATAATTTCTTGTCTTTTGACATTCTTTAATTGATCAAGCTCAGCCCTTAATCTTTGTTGCCCTTCGGGCGTGATTGGTTTTTTATCCATAGCTATGTTTCTTGTAATGGCTTATATGTCCAATTCTCTACCCCTTTTTCTAAAGATTCAACTATTGCAAAACCTCCAGAAACAGTTGTGGTAAATAAAACGCTATGTTCAAGTGCAGATCTTCTGATTGAAAATGAGTCTTTAATGGATTGTCTTCCTTCTGTGGTATTAATAATCATGTCAATCTCTTTGTTAAGAATTGCATCAACAATGTGTGGCCTACCTTCCAACACTTTGTTAATTAATTTAACTTTAATATTGGTGTCTTTTAATGCCTCAGCTGTTCCCTTAGTAGCTACAATGGTAAAGCCAAGTTTCTCAAGCTTGCCGCAGAGGGAAGGAAGATACTTCTTGTCATTATCTTTGACACTCACAAAAACACTACCACTTGAAGGAATTGACTCACCAGCACCTTTAACCGCCTTACCAAAAGCCTCACCAAAAGTATCGCCCCGACCCATGACTTCACCTGTTGACTTCATCTCAGGCCCTAATATTGGGTCGACTTTTCTAAATTTATTAAATGGGAACACAGGTGCCTTCACAGCATAGTTTGTCGGCATTATCTCATCCGTCAAACCTAAGTCCTTCAATGATCTTCCCAGAATCACTTTAGAAGCAATTTTAGCCAAAGAATTGCCAATGCATTTTGAAAGAAATGGAATTGTTCGTGATGCTCTTGGGTTGACCTCAATCATGTAGAATTTGTCATCTTTAACAGCAACCTGAGCATTCATTAGGCCAACAACATTTAACTTTTTAGCAACTGCTTTTATTTCTTTCTTAAGCGTATGCAGCTGTGTGTCACCCACACTATATGGTGGGAAAGAGCACGAACTATCACCGGAATGAATCCCAGCTTCTTCAATATGTTGGAGTACGCCTCCTACCAGAGCATTCTCACCATCACACACAATATCAATATCTAATTCCACCGCATCATCAAGGAATTTTTCTATGAGCAATGGATTGTCTTTTGCAATTTCAAACTGGTTGTTGAGGTAATTCTTCAAATCACTGCTAGTGTAGATCAACTCCATTGCTCTACCACCCAAAACGTAGGAAGGTCTGACTATCACTGGATAACCAAGCTCATTGACTGCATCAAAAGCCTCTGATGAAGTTTGTGCAATTCTGTTTTCAGGTTGTAAGAAATTAAATTCAGAAAGAAAAGATTTAAATTTTTCCCTGTTCTCTGCGGTGTCGATTGAGGATGGCGATGTACCCAATATTTTTACACCATTTTTTTCAAATTCATCGGTTAATTTTAAAGGTGTTTGACCACCAAACTGCACCACAACTCCCTCAGGATTTTCATGTCGAATAATCTCAAAAACATCCTCAGCAACTATAGGTTCAAAATAGAGCTTATCCGATACATCAAAATCAGTTGAGACTGTTTCAGGGTTAGAGTTAATCATGATTGTTTCAACTCCCTCCTCTCTAAATGCAAGTGCAGCTTGCACACAACAATAATCGAACTCTATTCCTTGGCCGATTCTGTTGGGACCGCTGCCAAGAACAATAACTTTTTTATTTTCCGATACTTCTGACTCGTTCTCTTCATCGTAAGTTGAATAAAGATAATTGGTTGTGCTATCAAATTCTGCAGAACATGAATCTACACGCTTGAATACTGGATGAACATTAAGATTGTATCTATGATTTCTGACATCTTCTTCAGGAATGTTTAAAAGATTTGCAATTCGCGCATCAGCAAAACCTTTCTTTTTAACCTGTAACATAAAGTTTTTGTCAATCTGGCTTAAACCTATTTCTTCAATTTGCTTCTCTAAATCTATGATTTCTCTAATTTGGTGTAGGAACCAACAATCAACCTTGCAAGAAACAAAAATTTCTTCCATTGACCACCCTCTTCTAAAAGCATCTGCAATATACCAAAGCCTTTTTTCACCTGGAGTAGAAAGTTCTAGCTTTAATGCGCCATTGCCCTCGTCATCCTTGAGTATTTTTGATAATCCAAACAAACCGTTTTCCATTGAGCGGATTGCTTTTTGAAAGGATTCTTGAAAATTACGGCCAATGGCCATTACTTCGCCGACCGATTTCATTTGGGTTGTTAATCGAGGGTCCGTTTCCGGGAATTTTTCAAAATTAAATCTTGGAATTTTGGTGACCACATAATCAATTGTTGGTTCAAACGACGCTGGGGTTTTGCCATTTGTAATATCATTCTTTAATTCGTCTAAGGTGTAACCAACAGCAAGCAATGCTGCCACTTTAGCAATTGGGAAGCCTGTTGCTTTGGAAGCAAGCGCTGATGACCGGCTTACCCTTGGGTTCATCTCAATAACAACCAGTCTTCCTGTGTCTGGATTCACAGCAAACTGAACGTTCGAACCTCCAGTTTCAACACCTATTCTTCTAAGTATCTTGAAAGAAGCATCTCTCATTTCTTGATACTCCTTGTCTGTGAGGGTTTGTGCTGGAGCAACAGTGATTGAATCCCCTGTATGGACGCCCATTGGGTCGACGTTTTCAATTGAACAAACAATAATACAGTTATCATTCTTATCCCTGACAACCTCCATCTCAAACTCTTTCCATCCCACTAAGGATTCATCAATCAACAATTCTTTTGTTGGAGACAGTTTTAGACCATTCATACAAATTTCTTCGAACTCTTTGAGGTTGTAAGCGATTCCACCCCCGGTTCCCCCCATGGTAAATGAAGGCCTTATGACGCAAGGAAGACCAATGTCTTTGTGGATCTTCCAAGCATCCTCCATGGAATGGGCAAAACCAGATCTTGGGGTTTCTAGACCAAGCTCTTTGATGCACTTATCAAATTTTTCTCTATCTTCAGCGTTATCGATTGCTTCTCTATTGGCCCCAATCATTTCCACTGAGTGTTTTTCCAATATGCCTCTTTTTGCTAACTCAAGTGAGACGTTCAAACCAGTTTGACCGCCCATTGTCGGCAAAATGGCATCCGGCTTCTCTTTCTCAATAATCTTTTCTAAGCTTGCCCAATCAACAGGCTCAATGTAAGTAGCATCAGCAATCTCTGGGTCTGTCATGATTGTTGCTGGATTGGAATTTACTAAAATTACTCTATAACCATTCTCTCTTAAGGCTTTGCAGGCTTGAGTGCCTGAATAATCAAACTCGCACGCTTGGCCAATAACTATTGGCCCTGAACCTACTATGAGGATTGATTTGATATCAGTTCTTTTAGGCATTCATATCCTCAAAAAATTTGTTGAATAGAACCTCGAACTCTTTGGGACCTGGACTTGCTTCAGGGTGGCACTGTATTGAATAATAAGGTTTGCTAGTGTGTTTAATGCCTTGAATGGAATCATCAAAGAGCGACCTATGGCTAACCTTTAAGTCTTCTCGATCCTCTAGCTCTGCAACAGCGAAATTATGATTTTGCGATGTAATGAAAACGACATTATTTTCTATGTCGTGAACTGGGTGATTGGCCCCATGATGACCAAACGGCATCTTTTCAATCTCTAAGTCATAAGCCAGTGACATAATTTGATGGCCTAGGCAAATACCAAACATTGGTATATCTAATTTCATGAGTTCTTTAACTTCTTGAATTGATTCTGTAAGAATAGTTGGGTCACCAGGACCATTTGATAAAAATATTCCATCAGGATTCATGGCTTCGATTTCTTTTGCTGTCGTGGATGGTGGCACAACAGTTATATCACCGCCCAAATTTTTCATGATTCTAAGAATGTTTTCTTTTATGCCGTAATCGATGGCAACAATTTTGTTTGTTTTTGGAGCCGAAGGCTTACCATAACTATATGGTTCAGATACAGAGACATTGTCTGTGAATGACATCTGGCTGATGTTTCCAAATTTATTGATTTCATACATAGCCTCATCATCAGTGAATTTGTCTGAAGGATAAATAGCTCCCACCTTACAACCCTCATCTCTTAAAATTCTTGTTAATTTTCTAGTATCAATATCGGAGATGCATATAGCTTTTTGTTCTATAAGAAATTCTTCCAAAGATTGTTTTGATCGCCAGTTACTTGGAAAGTCACAAAAGTTTTTAACGATGACTCCTCGAGCAGAAATTTTCTTTGATTCATTATCATCAAAATTTATGCCTGTATTTCCAATGTGTGGATAAGTGAATGTAATGATTTGGCCGTCGTAAGATGGGTCAGTTAAAATTTCTTGGTAGCCAGTGATTGCGGTATTGAAAACAACTTCACCAATACCTATTTTTTCAACTCCAAAACCAATGCCTTCGAATGTAATTCCATTCTCAAGTTTAAGTTTTGCTGGAAACTTCATTTTCTGCTTCAGAATAGTATAAAAAGATATTAGATAATTCATAGATCATTTAGAATAACTACCTATGTCAATTTCAATAAAAAGCAAAAAAGACATCGAAAAAATGAAAATTGCAGGCAGAAAAGCTGCAAGTGTTCTTGAAATGTTGGATGATCACGTCAAGCCTGGGGTAACAACAGAGGAGCTTGATCAAATTGCTTTTAAATTCATTACAGAAGAGTTGAAATGTATACCAGCTAATGTTGGCTACAATGGTTACCCAAAAACATTATGCACGTCGGTTAATAACGTCATCTGTCACGGCATTCCCTCTGAAGAAAAACCTCTTAAAGATGGCGATATCGTCAATATTGATATCACAGTCATCTATGAAGGCTGGCATGGCGATACTTCGAAGATGTATTTAGTGGGAAATGTTCCTGCCCATGCAAAACGACTCGTTGATATCACGCAGCAATGCATGTATGCAGGTATTGAAGAAGTGAAACCAGGCGCAACACTTGGAGATGTTGGGCATGCCATACAAGTGTTAGCCGAAAAAAACTATTACTCAGTTGTGCGTGATTATTGTGGGCATGGCATTGGCACTATCTATCATGAGGAACCACAAGTTATGCACTATGGCAAAAAAGGATCAGGCTTAGAGCTAAAAGAGGGAATGTGTTTCACGATAGAACCAATGATAAACCTGGGTAGCTACCATACTAGACTCTTAGATGATGGTTGGACTGTGGTCACCAAAGATGGAAAACTATCAGCTCAATGGGAACACACCATTGCTGTAACAAGCGAAGGTTTTGAGATTCTGACCCTAAGAGAAGAAGAGTTATGAATCTGCCCATTGAAGCTCATGGTGTATGCACACAAGATGAACAAGGTTTGCTTGCTGTCAGATATTCAAAATTCCTGCCATCTACCAAAAAGACCAATAGCTTTCATATAGATGCCAATTCAAATGAAATCATTGTCCACCTGGTTGAGGATGAAGCCATTCAGAACATCCCAACGGCATGGCTAAAACTTTATTTGTTATCTTTGCGTTACTTCAAACCCAATGAACTTAACTTTGATAATATTTTTTCTGTCCTGCCAAACCTTGCGTGGACAAACAATGGCCCGATGAGAGCAGAGAACTTGAGCGACCTCAATCTTAACGAGGATTTGAAAATTTTTGCGTTGGATAAGTTTCCACCAATGGCAGACTACGTTATTCCCAAGGGAGTAAGAATTGCTGATGCTTCTAGAGTGCGTTTGGGTGCCTATTTAGGTGAAGGCACAACCATTATGCACGAAGGGTTTGTCAACTATAACGCTGGTACCGAGGGACCAAATATGATTGAAGGCAGAATTTCAGCAGGGGTCTTTATTGGCAAAGATTCAGATCTTGGTGGTGGTTGCTCCACCATGGGCACACTATCAGGGGGCAATAAAGCTGTCATATCTATTGGAGAAAGGTGCTTGCTTGGGGCAAATTCAGGCATTGGTATTTCATTGGGTGATGATTGCACTATTGAAGCTGGGCTTTATGTGACAGCTGGTACCAAAGTAACACTGTTAATCAAAGAGGGTGAAGAGAAAATTGTAAAGGCACTGGATTTAAGCGGTACAAGTGGTTTGTTATACTATCGCGATTCACTCACTGGAAAAGTATGTGCTAAACCAAAAGCATCGTCCTTTACACTAAACAAAGAGTTGCACGAGAATAATTAAGTTGGAAATACAAATAACACAAGATTTAGTCAGAATGGAATCAGTGACACCAAACGATGGTGGCTGTTTGGACTACATATCATCAAAGTTGGCTGCTCAAGGTTTTGTTAATGAAACATTGACCTACGGGAGAGTAAAAAACCTCTGGAGCGTCATTGATAATGGTGGACCACTTTTAGTTTTTGCCGGACATGTCGATGTTGTGCCATCTGGTCCAATTGATAAGTGGGAGCATGACCCCTTCTCAGGTCACAACGATGGTGAATTTATTCACGGACGTGGCACTGGCGATATGAAAGGAGGCATCGCATGTTTTTTAGCAGCGCTTGAAAGACTAAATGCCAAAGATTTAAATTATTCACTGGCTTTTTTAATCACGGCTGATGAAGAAGGCCCATCTAAGGATGGCACAGTCAAAGTTGTTGAAGAACTACAAAAACGAGGGCAAAAAATTGATTATTGCCTCATAGGCGAACCATCAACCATTGAAAACGTTGGTGACAATGTGCGCATTGGCAGACGAGGCTCAGTCAATATCAATCTTGAGGTCAAAGGCAAGCAAGGTCATGCGGCTTATCCAGATAAAGTGATTAACCCAATTCACAAAATTAGTGGCTTTCTGAAAAAGGTTACTGAGGAAGTTTGGGACAATGGCAACGAACATTTTCCTCCAACATCTCTACAGCTTACTAATATTACTGCGGGTGTTGGTGCCCACAATGTTACCCCAAACAACCTTTACCTAAAATTCAATCTAAGGTTCTCACCAGAGATCACAGCTGACCACATCAAAGAAAAAATTACTGCCATGCTTGCGGAGGAAGATGTTGAATATGAGATTGATTTTGATATCAGTGCCCTCCCATATTACTCCAACCCTGCGCTATTCACTGAGGTGGTCAAGCAAAGCATAAAAAAATCTCAGGGACTAGAGACTCAACTAAGCTGTACAGGTGGTACTTCTGATGGCAGGTTCTTAGCTAGGACGGGGGCAGAGATTATTGAGCTGGGACCAAAATATGAAACTATCCATAAAATAAATGAAAGGGTTGAAGTAAAAGAATTGGAACGATTAACAGATATTTACCATCAAATACTTTTAAATCTCAATGAGAAGACAAAAGCATGAAACTTTGTATAGAATAGACACAATCAAATGAGCATTAAAAAACTTACAGCACTATTTGCCCTACTAGCCTTAGCAGCATGCGATGTTGAGAAGGAAGAACTAGAAACACTCACACTTGAATTGAACGCAAGCTCAGAAGACATTGATTATGGCACAACTGTCACTTTGTCTTGGTCATCAAATGCTAGCCAATGTTATACCTCTGGAGCCTATTGGAGTGGTGAAAGACCGACTACTGGTACTGAAGATTTTGATATCAAGCGTGGCGGTCCAGCTGTCTTTATTATGGAGTGTCGTAGAAACAATGAATTCATTAACCAAGCTGTTGAAATTAATGTCAACAAGACCCTAGCCAATAACTTTATCTTTGACGTGCAAGGTGAAGTCGACTTTACTGTCGATTATCCTGCTGGCACACAACCAAGAGTCACAGGTTTAACTCGAGGCGACTTCAATGATGATAATATCGCGGACACATTCATTGGCGTTGAATATCGAGATATCGCAACTGAAGCGTTGGTTGATGTTGGTTTTTATCAAATTACCGGTGGTGCTATCCCGGTGGTCCTTGAAGTTGATGCGCAAGGATGCCAAGGCACATACCAATTAGTATCGACCGATTATGATTCTGATGGCTTCTCTGATGTGATCAGCAGCTCATCAGATCAAAAACGTTTAACCGAACAAACTCACTTATGCATCTTTAAGGGTGCAGGCACAGGCCTAGCCTATGATCCTGAGTTCATTACCAATGAAACAACTCTTGATTTAGCTAATCCTGATGTGAGGTTCATGATTCTGTCTGATAGAAACAATGATTTAGTGCCTGATTTCTATATGCTGACAGGTACCAATGAATATTGGATTGAAAGAGGCATCGAAGATGCACCCAAGTTTGAAGAATTTTCTTACGACAACACTGCCATTACAGACAGAACTATTACAGCAGGCACAACCATAGACTTTGACTCGGATTCAAACGTGGACATTGTGCTCGCAACTGTCAATGCCAATGGCGATGCCGAATATGTCACTGTCCCAAGATCAGGCGATGGCACCAACTGGAACGAAGCTGTTGTTGTGTCCAATACACCTTTCACGAAAGCTATGATACCAATCGACTTTGATACGGACAGCACACCTGACCTCTTGATCATGGGTGATGAGACTGCTTTTGATGGCTTCAATACCGATGCCACCAATACTTTAAAAATTCTTGAGAGTGAGGAAACAAATCTGTTTGATGTACAAACTGATATCACCTTCACTAAGCAAGGCACTGCCTCACTAAACAGACACATCTTAAACTTAGACTTCGATGTTGACTTTGATGGCGGAGATCTCTTGTTCACCTTTGACGAATTTGGTGACATCACAGCCAATTTCTTAATTGCTGAAAAACAAGAAATCACCAATGATGACGATTCAACATCTTATGAATTTGTTACAGTGGATGATGAAGAATTAGGGATTGCCAACTTTGACTATGGCAATGCCTATGTCATCTGGACAGATCTTAACTTAGATTTCGATGTCGATGCCATTGTGATTGATCATCTAGCTGACACTAACCAGCTAAATTTCTATATACGTCAGAATCAATCAAACTAATTTCCAAGAAACCTACTTGATTTTGCTCGTCTTATTTAAACTCAGCTATGCACTCAAGCTCAAGTGAAGCACCTAGGGCAAGACCATCTGCTCCTAATGCACTGCGAGCTGGATAAGGTTTCTTAAAATATTGGGTGTAAACAGAATTGAATTTACCCCATTCACCAACATCATCTAGGAATACTGTGCATTTCACAACATCAGCAAAAGATAAATCATATGCGGCAAGTACTGCTTTCATTTGCTTAAAGATATCATGTGTCTCAATAACTAAATCCCCTATAGTTTCATCACTACCAACCATTCCAGACATAAACAATAAATTTCCAACCTTAACTGCATCACTAAAAGGATAATTATTCTCTTCAGTTGAAGGCATAACCAGCCTATCAGATTGATTTGCACATAGACCGAATGTTAAAAATATCAGTGTTAGTAATACCATATGTTTCATAAAAAAATCTCCTACACCCATATTAAAAACCTAAATAACAACACCTTCAAGAAGTAAAAAAAAAGGGCGGTCATTAAACCGCCCTATTTAAGCTTATATTTAATCTAGGTCTTCTTAGCTTTAGCTATTTCTGCCGATTTGGCGATACCAAAGACAGCCACTGCTATTAAGGCCAAGCCAATCACCACGTAGTACTGAATCATGAATTCAAATACTGGTGAAATACTTTCAAGACCTGAATCAAGCGCCTCGCCACCTAGTAGTCCAGCTAAAACACCACCAATTGCTGATGCTAAGAACCATAAGCCAAACATTTGACCGATGTACTTCTTAGGAGCGTATTGTGAAAATGCTGAGAGACCGATTGGTGATAATGCCAGCTCACCCCATGTCTGTAGCAAGTAAGTGATAACTAACCACTGCACGCCAACTGGGCTTACTTCCATTGCTAAGTTCACTGCATAAATCATGACCACAAAACTCAAAGCCATAAAGAACAGACCGATGGCAAACTTAACTGGTAATGATGGGTCAAGGTTCATGCGACCAAGATGCATCCAGATTCCCGCAAAGATTGGTGCAAAAATAACCACAAATATTGGGTTTGCAAATTGAAGCCATCCAATAGGAAATCCCTCTTCCATTCCAAAGCTCCCTGAAAGACCATTAAGAGTAAGATCTGTGTAATCTCGAGCAAAGATGCTTAATGAACTTGCTGACTGATCGAAGCCTGACCAGAAGGCTGCGGCTCCAACAAACAGAATTAATAGCAAGAAGACATTTTTCTTTTCTGTAGCTGATAAGCCGGCAAACAAGAATAAGTAAACAAAATAAACTGCTGCCACTGCTGTTAAGAAATAGGCAAAGTTTTCAGCAAAAGCTCTTGGCTCTACAGTGATGATGCCCAGCAAACCAAGCGCTATAACAATCACCATTAAACCAGCTGTAATTTTTGACCATTTAATATATGAATCTCTTTGAACTTGTGGCATATCGTTTGGCTTATTGCCAGCCTCACCCAATAAATGTTTAAAGTTAATGTACTGCAGCACACCAAAAAACATTCCGACACCTGCTGCACCAAAGCCCCAATGCCAGCCAATTTTTTCACCCAACCATGAACAGATTAAGAACCCTAAAGTAGATCCAATGTTGATGGACATGTAGAAAATTGTGTAGCCTGCTTGGACTCTTGAGTCGCCTGGTTTATAGAGCTGACCTACTATTGTGGAGATATTCCCCTTCAACAGACCAGTGCCCAGCACCACCAGAATTAGCCCTAAGAAGAAGGTTTCCGTGAGCGGTATTGCTAAGGTAAAGTGCCCCAGGGCTATGATAATAGCTCCAATCAGGACCGCTTTTTGATGCCCTAAGACATTGTCAGCAAGCCAGCCTCCAGGAATCACCATAAAATAAACCATTCCCACATAGATGCCGTAAATTGCTTGTGCATCAACTTGGGACCAGCCTAAACCAGGGTTAAATCCTGTAACTGCTCCAGTCATATAGAGAACTAATAAAGCTCTCATTCCATAATATGACATTCTCTCCCACATCTCAGTGAAGAATAATGTCACCATACCTTTGGGATGGCCAAAAAACCATGTATCGTTAGTTGTAAGATTTTTTTGATTACTCATTTAAGATTCTTAATTGATTTGTATAAATTAAAACTTACATTATCACAAAATGAATACGAAATTTACTTATCCAGGAATTTTTACACGCTTGATGTCATTCAGTTATGACCTGCTTTTAGTGATGGCCGTCTGGTTTTTATTTGGATTTATCTTTCTTGGGCTATTCAAAACCTTTGCCGAGGCAGATTTTTTTCCTCCAGAGTTCGGTATTTTAATTATTGGGCTCTCAACTGCTGGATACTATGGCTTCTTCTGGTCAAATGGCAGAAATACACTGGGAATGAATACTTGGAAGCATCGATTGATTGCCGATAACGGCGCAAAAATATCTTTTAGCCTTGCGCTAAAAAGATTGGGCCTATCAATAATCTTAAATGCCATCAGCTTTATTTACATTCTGATTGATAAAGAAAATAGATCTTTGGTTGATAAGATTTTAGGTCTCAGGGTTGTTAAAAAAATAGCCTCTTTCTAATCGAGAAATAAACAATCACCAACAATATTGGGAAGCCCTGTAAATAAAATGGCAAACCAAAAACAGAAATAGAATCAGCGACAAGCGATTCAATAAAGTTATAGATTAGGCAAACACCAAAACTATAAATTAGTATTCTGTTGATATTCATATTCCTATTAAAAAACAGCAGCATTTCCAGACCGAAGAGAAAAATAATGAAATAGGAAAGATAGTTTGTTGCACGCCTTACCATTTCTGTTTTAACAACAAGATTAAAGTTTTCAAATTTTGATTGAGCGTTTGTTGCTAGCTGGCTGAAGCTTAAGTACTTAAGATTGGCATTGTAGTTTAGATTATTGAAGCTATTGGATAGCTCATCTTTTATAGCTAACTCGCCTACATCATTAAATGTGACCGAAGTACCTTCTGAAACCATGAGATACTCATTATTTTCTAATTTCCTGATTTCTATCATCACTGGCTCTTCTTGAGGCTTGGATGAAAGTAGGATTTTTCTATCAGCCTCTGCCTCGCGCGTTAATTCAGGCACCAAATACTCGTAGGCTAGGATATTTGTGACAGCAATTGGAGCAAAAACCAATGCTGAGAGCATAATTTTATTCAATCCTGCTTGCCGCGCTGTGTTAAAGGCACGAATAAAATTTTTATCGACAAAAAGAGATAGAAAACCTACAACAAAACACAAATAGACAAATTCACGCATGCGATAAGGTTCAGTTTTAAGAAGGTAAATAATCAAGTCTTGGTAAGTGTAATTGTCATTTACATCTTCCATCTCTGAGAAAAAATTAAATGAAAAATCTATGGCGCCTAGAATTAGAAAGACTCCCAAAAATGAGTACAACGCTTTTGTAAAAATATATCTAAATACCTTCATACCCAAATGCTCTTTTAATAGGCTTGAACAACATCAAAATTGCTATTATCAGAAATAAATCATGCATCCAAAAAAAGTTAAATACTAAGTAGCTTGAGCTTATGGGCTCAGTATCAAAAGCTGAAAGCGTTACTAATAAATAAAAAATGTTAACTACAGCTAAGAAAAAGTATGTTCTTTCTCTGCCAAAGAATGAACTGTAGCTTGAGAAGACAATAGAAAAGAACAGGGAAACAATACAAAAAAATGGCAGTGATAACCTTGTGAATAATTCCTTTAAATCCTCAAGATTGGTGCTTCTTAATAGTTTTAAGGTTGAGACATAGGGCACATCTTTGTAGCCATCGATGGGTATATTCGCCTCAGCAAATTTTGAGATAATGTTTCTGTCTTTGTCATATAAAAAGCCATCTTTGAGGTTCAGATTGGGATTTTCGAGATCCCCCACTATTGACCCTGTCTTGCCGTAGATAAACCTATTCAAAGATTGTGAATCAACAAATATGAGTTCTTCATACCCTTCCTCACTCTTTGAGCCAAAAGCATTCAAAGTGCTGGGTTGCAAAGCAACAAGACCATTGGGAGTTGCTATTTTAGAGGCAAAAGAGTTATCTCGGTCCAGTAAATTATCACCTTGCGTCGTAAAGTATGGCGACAAGAAAGCACTAATAAAGAGTGAGGTGACAAAAATGCCAGCAAACACCCATTTTTGACTCCAAACTATTTTTAGATTTGTTAAATTGCCAGACTCGAAGACTGTCTGATGGTTCTTAAATAGTGGGGTAAGCACAAAACCAACGGCCAAAGATATGCTTAAGGGAAAGACAATATTTATTAATTCTGGTGTAAATAAAGCCATCGCAATAAGGATATTTTCGGCGGAAATCTTGCCTGCTTCTGCTTGTCCAAGAAAATTATTAAAACGAGAAAATAAAACTAATCCAAAAAGGACTAGTGAAACCCAGCAAATGTTTACTATAATTTCCTTACTGATATAACGTGAAATAATCACTTCTTAAGAATATCAAAAAGGAGAAAAAATGGCATTCTATAAAGCACTTGAAAATGTGGAACTAAAAAAATATTCAGAGGCAACAGCTGAAGACTTTGGGATAGTTTTTTATTCAAAAGGCACATTTAAAACAACTAAACTATTTGACAAGGAAGTTAAGAAAAAAGTTTCAGCTTTTTTTGAGGACGAAAAGAGATCGTCATTAATGATTTCTAAAGAGTTCTCTCATCTACCGAGTGATCTACTCTTTGTAAGAGATTTTGATGCAAAGAAACCTGACCATAAGAAAGAGGCTTGGATTACAGGGGTATTTAATCAGATTGATGGTATGGGTGTAGAAGCAGCAAATGTTTATGCAGATACTTCATCACAGTTCAAGGATAAGGACTTTGTCTTTAACCTAGCGAAGTATGCAGAAAAATCAGCATATCGCTATACAGATACCAATCCAAATACTAAAAAAGAAAGGAAACTTACAAGCGTAACTATTTGTGTTGAAAAAAGCAGCGCAGCTCTAGTAAGAAATGTTGAGCTCGGCTATAACGTGGGTCGTGGTGCCAACACTGCACGAAATCTTGGAAATAGGCCTGCCAATCACGCCACCCCAACTTACATTGCTGATCAAGTTAAAGAACTAGCCAAAGAAGTTAAAGGCTTTAAGGTGAATGTGCTTGAAGAAGCAGATATGGAAAAACTTGGCATGGGTTCCCTGCTCTCAGTTTCACGAGGCAGTGTTGAGCCAGCAAAATTAGTCACCATGGAATACAACGGTGGCAAGAAAGGAGCCAAACCTATTGTCCTAGTCGGCAAAGGGGTCACCTTTGATACAGGCGGAATCAGTCTTAAGCCAGGTGCCAAAATGGATGAAATGAAATGGGATATGTCAGGAGCAGGTTCTGTCATTGGTACTATGTGTGCGGTTGCTGAATCTAAATTACCAGTTAATTTGGTTTGTGCTGTTGGTCTTACAGAGAATATGCCAGCAGGTAACGCAACTAAACCAGGCGATGTTGTTACCTCAATGTCTGGCCAAACTATTGAAGTCTTAAATACTGATGCCGAAGGCAGATTAGTGTTATGCGACGTGCTGACTTACATTGGCAAATTCGATCCAAAAGTTGTGATCGATACAGCCACCCTAACAGGGGCGGTTATTGTTGCATTGGGCAATGTTGCGGCTGGTGTCATGGGCAATGATCAAAAACTAATCGATAAAATTCTTGAAGCTGGACAGGTTTCTGGTGAGAAAGCATGGCAACTGCCAATGTGGGATGAATATCAAAGTTACCTTGATTCTAACTTTGCTGATATTGCCAATATTGCACCAGGCAGAGCAGCGGGAACTATTGAGGGCGCATGCTTCATATCACGCTTCACAGAGGACTATAAATGGGCACACGTTGACATTGCTGGTGTTGCAGATATCGGTGATGGACCAAACAAAGGCTCAACTGGTAAGCCAGTTGGCATGTTATTTGAATACGTAAATAGCAATCGTTAATGTCCGCGACTTTTTATTCTGGATTTAAAGATACAGATAGCGTCTTAAGCTTTCTAATGGATAAGATCTATTCTGCCTTCCAGATAAGAAGTAATATCTGCGTTGTTTTGAAAGACAGCAAGTCAAAGCAGGACTTTGAGGTAAAGCAAAAACAGAAATATTTCGAAAACAGCAAAATTGAATACCTCTATGCCAAGAATATAGAGTTTCTGGAAACTGAGCCACAACAACATTTTGATGAAATTCATATTTTTAGTGACAAAGTAGCTAACTTAGATATTAATTTGTCCAAGAATGTTTATGTTTACACCACTTCGGCTGACGAAGAGGTCAATAAAGCTTCCAGAACACTTTATACTAACCTTAAGCTCAAGAATTTTGAGCTGAAGCACGAAGCAATCTAATGGAAGCAAAGTATTTTCCAATACAAATTGAAGAAAAATGGTCAAAGGTGTGGGCAGATAGAGAACTGACCAAGCCTGAGTCTGAAAATTTCTTTTCTCAAATCATTCCACCTCCCAATGTAACGGGGACATTGCATATGGGGCATAGTTTTCAATATGCCATTATGGATTTCTACACTAGATATCATCATATGAATGGGACAGATGCCTATTGGCAGGTCGGAACTGATCATGCTGGGATTGCAACGCAAATGGTGGTTGAGAACAACCTAAGGAATGAAGGCAAAACAAAGGTTGACTTAGGGCGTGAGCCGTTTGTTGAGGAAGTCTGGAAATGGAAAGACTATTCTGAAGGAAAAATCACTTCCCAAATGAAGCGTTTGGGCATCACAGTCGAATGGGATAAATATCGCTTCACTCTTGATGACGATTATTATCAAGGCGTCATTCAAGCGTTCGTTGAACTATACCGCAAAGAAAAAATCTATCGTGGTTACAGACTAGTTAACTGGGATCCAGCTCTAAAAACTGCTGTGTCAGACCTAGAGGTAGTTCGCCAAGAAAAAGATGGGCTTATTTGGCACATCTCTTATCCAATAGCTGACTCAAATGATGTTTTAACAGTGGCAACTACTAGACCTGAAACCATGTTTGGTGATATGGCTGTTGCTGTAAATCCCAACGATGACCGCTATAAGCATTTTATAGGTAAGTATGTCGATCTACCGTTTGTTGGTAGGAAGATTCCTGTCATTGGTGATGAATATGTTGATATGGAATTCGGCACAGGTTGTCTAAAAATTACGCCTGGCCATGATTTTAATGACTATGAAATAGGGAAGAAGTATGCCCTGCATGAAGTTGATGGTGTTGTGCAAACTTCTGAAAGCCTTGAAGACTTTGAACCAATCAATATTTTTACTGATGAAGCATTTTCTAATGACAATGTCCCAGAGCCATTTGCCAATTTAGATCGATTTAAAGTCCGCAAAGCTATCTTAGAAGAGCTTAAAAATAAAAACTTGCTTGTCAAAGAAGAAAAACATCATATCAGTGTTCCGCGTGGAGAAAGATCTAATATTGTTATTGAACCTAAACTAAGCAATCAGTGGTACGTTAACACCCAAGACATGGCCAAGAAGGCCAATGCTGCAGTTGATAATGGAGAAGTCGTTTTCCATCCTGGGAACTGGGTAAAAACCTATTTCAACTGGATGGATAATATCCAAGACTGGTGCATTAGTCGACAAATTTGGTGGGGACATCGTATCCCAGCTTGGTATGACGATGAGGGCAATGTTTATGTTGGTCATAACGAGGCAGAAGTTAGAGATTTCTATAAGCTTGATGATCGAGCATTGCAACAAGAAGAAGATGTGCTTGATACATGGTTCTCTTCTTCATTGTGGTCATTTGGTTCACTGGGTTGGCCAGCACAAACCGATAATCTTGAGAAATATTTTCCAACCAGCCTCCTCGTTACTGGTTTTGACATCATTTTCTTTTGGGTTGCTCGCATGATGATGATGAGTTTGGAGTTCACAGGAAAAATTCCATTCAAAGATGTCTATGTCACTGGGCTAATTAGAGATGAAAATGGTCAAAAAATGTCTAAATCAAAAGGTAATATTATTGATCCTATTGATTTGATTTATGGCATAGAGCTGGATGATTTAGTTGCAAAGAGAACAGCTAACCTAATGCAAGAAGGTTTAGCCGAAAAGATTGAACGTAAAACTAGAAAGCAATTTCCTAATGGCATTGAGTCGTATGGTACAGATGCGTTGCGTATGACCTTTTACTCATTGGCAACACACACCAAAGATATAAGCTTTGAGCTCGGGCGATTAAAAGGCTACCGTAATTTCTGCAACAAAATCTGGAATGCTGCTCGGTTTATTAATAATTACCCAATGGAATCAGATGTCTTTGAAGCTAAAAATGATTCTGATAAATGGATAGAAGAAGAATTCAACGCTGTTGAAAAGCAGATCAATAAAAATATTGCAGAGTATCGCCTTGATTTTGCTATGAATGAAATTTATGAATTCTTTTGGGGTAAATTTTGCGATCGTTATATCGAAGAGTGTAAAGCGTCAGGTGAAACAGCTAATTTGCATCCGATGTTGAAAAAGATTCTTAAGCTAATGCACCCATTCGCACCTTTCATCACTGAAGAAATCAATGAACTTATTTTTAAAGATGGTTCTTTGATGGATCTTTAAAATTATTTCTTTGCCCCCACTTCATAGGCATGTCAAAAATACTTTTAATTGGAGCAAGTTCTGCAATTGCTCAAGCGCTACAAGAAAATTCTGACAAAGAATTCATTGCATTATCAAGATCTGCTGGCACTCTCGACCTCGAGGGCGATTTAGCAGAGCTGGATGACCTAGGACCAATCTCAGGCATGGTTTATTTTCCTGGAACCATAAATCTAAAGCCTTTTGCAATGTTAAAAGAGGAAGATTATCTTGCTGACTTTAATGTCAATGTACTTGGGGCGGTAAAAGTTCTAAAAAAAGTTATTAATAATCTAAAAGAAGCCGAAGGAGCAAGCGTTGTCTTTGTTTCATCTGTAGCAGCAAACTTAGGTCTGCCTTACCATGCAAGTATTGCAGCATCAAAATCAGCTTTGGAAGGTTTAGCTAAATCGCTCGCATCTGAATATGCATCAGCAAAGGTGTGTTTCAATGTTGTGGCGCCAAGTCTTACCAATACTCCAATGGCTGGCAATCTATTGAAAACAGATAGGCAGGTTGAAGCTAATGAAGAAAGAAATCCAATGAAACAGATTGGTAAGCCAGAACAGATTGCTAATTCTATCAATTTCCTTTTAGATGCCCATAATAACTGGATGACAGGCCAAATTATCCCGGTTGATGGCGGTATGGGTAACCTTAAATAAATTCTTTGGTAAGATATAGCTATGGCTTTAACTTACTCTAGTATGCTGCCCTTAGGCACTCAGCTAATAAATTTTGATTTGCCTAATACCATCACTGGACAAAACTACCCATCAACGCAAATTGCAACTGACAGACCTGTCTTGATCATGATTATCTGCAATCATTGTCCTTATGTTGTGCATTACCATGATGAGCTTAAGAGATTGCATCATGATTTCTCCGAACAGATTAGTTTTGTGGCAATAAGCTCCAATGATGTTAACAATTATCCTGAGGACTCTCCGAAAAAAATGAAAGAACTATGGCATGAGCTCGGTTTTTCTTTTCCATACCTTTATGACGAAACCCAAACAGTTGCTAAAGCATATCAAGCCGAATGCACCCCAGAGTTTTATCTCTTTAGTGCTCAACATAATTTAGTTTATCGAGGCCGATGCGATAGTACTTTACCCAAATCTAATGAAGAGCCGAATGGTGCAGATCTTAGAGCAGCCATTAATGCAACAATTAACGAACAGCCAGTCAATTCTGAACAGTTCCCGTCCATGGGCTGCAACATTAAGTGGAAGTAGATTTAATCAATTAAATCTTTCGGATTTTTTTGCGATACTTCCCAACGCTTACGCAGGTAGTTGCAGTTTGGGCAATCACTTGCTGCTGGTGGCATAGCATCGCCATTCAGTGTTTTAACAGCTGCTAATACTTCGCCCTCAACCCAAGAGTCATCGCATTCCAATCTTACTAGGTGCAAATCAAAGGTAAGCTTTTGATCAAACATTGGTTCGTTCTTCTTGCCATTGTAATAGACCAAATATGCTTCTGGCGCCACTTCAAAACCATTCATCCTCATTAGCCATTGATACATCTCCAGCTGACGTTTATAGCCTTTAGCGTATTCCCATTTGGAATAAGTATCTTCCCAATCAAATATATTTTTAGCAGTTGACTTAACATCGACAACAATCAACTCCCCTGATGGTTTTTGCCAGATGTCATCAACTGCACCGCCAAAATTATAGCCATCCTCATTATTGATGTGCCTTACCCCCTTGAAGTTATTGCGCCACTCATCCATTTTTTCATGCGCAAACGGCACTGCGTCAATACCATGCTCAACAAACATGGGATGAGGCTCTGCTTTTGCTCGGTAATGATCAAATTCATTTTTGCAGAGGTTATCGACAGCACTATTAAGTGTGAAAGGCAAACTATGTGGTCTAATTTTATATTTATAAGCCAAATAAAAGCACCGTTGGCAACTCATATGCTGTTCAACAGCTGATCTACTAATCTTTTGCATGACGTATCATATTAACATGAGGAATATCGTCCTCGAGGTATTCTTCGCTACAGGTTTCAAAACCAAAAGTCCCATAATAGTCTTGCAGATGGCTTTGCGCAGAGATCATAGTTGGTCTGCCATAAGTTTCACGGATAACTTTTAAACCTTCATGAATTAGTTGGGCAGCTAGCCCTTGGCTTCTGTGTGTTGTTTTGGTCACGATACGACCTAGCGATGGTTCATCAAACTTAGTGCCAGGAGAATTGATTCTCAGATAACATATGACTTCCCCTTCTTCTTCGATCCACATATGCTGAGCTTCCTGATCCAAGTCATCAAAATCTTGGTAAGGGCAGTTTTGTTCGACAACAAAGACTTCAATTCTTAATTGCAGGAACTTATACAATTCTTCCTTGTCTAAATCTTGGAAACTCTTTAGAATTACGCTCTGGGCTTTTAACGACATATAAAGATTATGAAAGAAACTATCTACGATTACAAAGCAAAAGACATCGATGGTAACGATGTTGATTTATCTGTCTACCAAGATAAGGTGCTTTTAATTGTTAATGTCGCTTCTACTTGTGGTTTTACTCCGCAGTATGAAGGTTTGCAAAAACTCTATGAAAAATATGGTGAGCAAGGTTTTGAAGTCTTAGGCTTCCCATGCAATCAGTTTGGTGAGCAAGAGAAAAGCTCTGAATCTGAAATTAAAGGATTTTGTGAGGCAAAGTACTCAATTACCTTCCCAATGTTTAGCAAAGTTGATGTGAATGGGGATAACGCATCACCAGTTTTTGAATTTTTAAAGAAGCAGGCTAAAGGTTTCCTTGGGACAGAATCTGTAAAATGGAATTTCTCTAAATTCCTAGTCAGCAGAGATGGCAAAACAGTAAAGAGATATGGATCTTTAGATGCTCCAGAAATCTTGAACAATGACATCGAAGCACTGTTATAGCTTTTAAAGAATTCGATGCATAATGATGGCATTCTCTTTGCCATTGTCAGTTTTATAGTAATCTTTGCGTTCTGATAGCCTCTCAAAATCTAATTTTTCATAAAAGCTTTGAGCAACATGATTTGATTTTCTGACTTCAAGCAAAACTGAGTTTAAATCTGCTAGCCGCATGCGTTTAATGAGTATATCCATCATGAACTCGCCCAAACCTTGCCTGCGGTACTCTTTTGCCACCGTGATGTTTTGCAGATGGCACTCATCCAGGACCCGATTGGCCATGCAAAACCCAATCACTCGATCTTCAAGCTTAATAACAAAACTTAAGGATCGAGATTCTATAATTTTGTGAAAGATTTTTTCAGACCAGGGAGTTGGATTGGAATAAAGCTCAATAGCATAGACCTGATCCATATGATCTTCAGAAAAGTTTTCTATTGTGCAGTTATTCGCCTGGAAAATTTGGTTTTCTCTTTTCAATAAAAGCTGTCACACCCTCTACATTGTCATTGCTACCAACACAGCCAGCTTGAGTATCAGCCTCAACATCTAAATTCTTCAGATAGGAGCGATCAAAACTATCTCTCATCAAATGCTTTGTTTTAGCAATGGCGCTAGGTGAGAAATCAGCATATTGTTGAGCTAGTTTCATAGTTTCTTCGAGCACTTTCCCATCTTCAGCAATTTCAGAACACAAACCAATTTCTGCACATTCATCAGCATTTACTCTTTGTGCTTCTGCTGCCATTCTAAATGCTTTTTGGTATCCAACTGCCCGAGTAAGAAGCCAATTAGTGCCGCCGTCTGGAATCAATCCAATTTTTGAGAAGCCTACTTGAAAGAAGCTAGACTTGCCCATGACAACTACATCACAACTTAGTAAAAAAGCACAGCCGATACCAGCACACGGACCTTCAACAGCAGCCAGAACAGGCTTATCCATTTTAATTAAGTTACCAAGGCCAACATGATAACCATTGTGCAACGAATCTTGCACACTCTCCCATGTCCCTAACTTATCCGGATCAGCAAATTCTCTAAGATCGGCACCAGCACAAAATGCACTGCCAGCTCCCGTTAGTACGACAGCACGATATTTTTTATCTTTGGCTTGTTCTGTACATTTATTGATTAACAATACTGTTTCTGAATCCAGAGCATTTCTACTATCTGGCCTGTTGATTTTAATTACGGCAACATTGCCGTGATCTTCGAATAATACTTTTTCTTCACTCATCTAACTCTTCCGGTAGTATGTAATTATTTACTTTAGTTAGAATAACCCCTTTTTTCTGGCCATCCTCTCTTTGAAATTTTATTACAGGATTTGCTTCCTGTCTCGATTGGAAAAAAGATTTTTCAATTTCTCTCATTTGACTTTCATTTGGTGAAGCATAGTCATTCCTATCTAACCACATTCTAATAAGCTCTGATCTATGAAAAGCATCGTACTGTTTTAGGCCTTCGATGCTCAGACCAGATTCATCACTGACTGCTTTGAGATTATCTTCAAGAAGATGTGTTAATAAGTTAGATTGCTGCCTAGCCAACTGAGCCATACGTGCAATATTCTTACTTCCAGCCGGCCAGCGCTCAAGCATTTTTGGAATGATTGAGTTTCTGATGTAGTTTCTGCTGTACGCATTATCTTCATTTGAGTTATCGGTAATAAATTTAATACCTCTATCATTCAATCTTTTAAGAATATCTGATTTAGCAAGAGTAAAAAGTGGTCTTAAGACTATTTTGTCGCCAAAAGTGCTCATTTGATCCATACCAGAAAGACCTTTCAAGCCTGTGCCTCTTAGCATTCTAAACAGCACTGTCTCAACTTGATCATCTAGGTGATGTCCAAGCACAATAACAGTATTAGCACCAAATGAAGCGAAAATTTCTTGTCTAACCTTGCGAGCTGCGGCCTCAAAGCCCTCACCTTTCACATCCACTTGCTTTTGATGTGCTTCAAACTGTATACCTGCTGCAGAACACACATCCTCACAATGCTTCTCCCAAATGCTCGAATCATTTTGCGCCATATGGTTAACATGCAAAGCCAATAATTTACCGCTGGCATCGATTTCTTTTAAATAATCATTGGTAACGTGAAGAGCCAGAGAAGAATCAGCGCCCCCACTAAAACCTACTACGACAGAGCTAGCCTCTGCCAGAATATTTTTTTCCTGGTCAGTGAAATAATTCATGTTAGACGCCGATTTCTATGAATTTGTTGTATCTTTTGGCAGTGAGATCTTCAATGGAGTATTTTGACAATTCATTCAGCTCACTAAGAAAGTATTCTTTAACATTCGCATAAGTTTCTTCATGATTTCTATGGGCTCCACCCATTGGTTCCTTAACAATAGAATCAATAATATTGAGCTTAACTAAATTATCAGCATCTAATTTCAATGCATCTGCTGCCTGTTCAGCATTTTCTGCTGTACGCCAAAGGATTGATGCACAGGCTTCAGGCGATGCAACTGAATAAATTGAATATTCAAGCATACCGATAGTATCTGCTAAACCAATACCAAAACCACCACCAGAGCCGCCTTCCCCAATCACTAAATTGACTATGGGTGTTTTTAAATCTGACATAACTTCAAGACTCTTTGCAATCGCTTCGTGTTGCCCTGAATACTCTGCCTTAACTCCAGGATAAGCACCAGGGGTATCAATCAATGTGATGACAGGTAGAGAAAATTTCTCTGCAAGCTTCATTAGTCTGTTGGCTTTTCTAAAACCTGAGGGATGTGGCATGCCAAAGTTTCTAGCAACTCTATCATCGGTTTCTCGTCCCTTTTCGTGGCCAATAACAACTACAGGATAATTATTTAAAAAAGCGAAGCCACCAATTATTGCTCTATCATCATCGCTTAATCTATCACCATGTATTTCCTCAAACCCATCAAAGACATTTGCCAGGTAATCAATGGTGTGCGGTCTGTTTGGGTGGCGTGCGACAAGTACTTTTTGCCATGGAGATAAAGAACTATAGATTCGTTCTGTTTCTTTCTTTGATTGCTTTTCTAAAATAGTAATTTCTTCATGCAGATTCTCCGGTTCAGGAATTATTTTTTTTAACTCCTCAATTTTTTCTAAGCATGTATAAATTGGTTGCTCAAAATCTAAATATTGTTCCATTGCTCTATATTAGTGTGTAATTCTCTTCTCCAAAGATCTCATTAATCTTTTCGAACGTATTATCCTCTAGTGAAACCCTAAATGTGTCAACTTTTATCTCCGCTGAAATATTCAGAGAATCATCTTTCATGTTCAGTACTACTTCGACGCCCTCTGGATCATTAAGTTCCTTTATTTCTTTGAACTTACCATTGCCTAATTCTTTAATTTTGTCTCTTGGAATATCCAGCATTATCTTGGAGGTAACAAGTTTTTTGCCCTGATCGATAGGCATCAGATCTGTTGCTCTAATTTTGACGCCTACTTCTTCATAATTGCCTTTGCGGTAGTCATCTGTGACTACTGTACCTTTGAGCATTACCATAGCATTCTCTTTGATCAACTGTTTCTTTTCATCAAATATCTCAAGAGGCACAGATACATCAATAATTCCTGTTTCATCTGAAACTTCAAGAAAAACAAACATGCTCATCCCTTTCTTAACAACTCTTTTGTTGTTAATTAATACAGGAATATATTTTTCGTTGCTTGCTGGGGCCAGCTTATTGATAGTGGCAAGTTTTGAAGACAAAGTTTTGCGCATCAAAGCTATTGGGTGCTTGCTGAAATAAAACCCATATGATTCAAGCTCCATTTTCAACTTCTCAGAGTCATTGAAAGTTCTTAAATCAAAACCAGAGACCTCAATATCTTGTTCTGAGCCAAACATATCCATGACAGCTGATTCTTTTGATTTAAATTTTTGTTCGGAGGCTTCGAGATAGTTCTTGATTGAAGAAACAGCTTCATCGCGCGAGCATAAATCATCAAATGCTCCTGATTTAGCCAAACTATTTAAGGCTCTGATGCCGCCTTTTCTTAAATCCACTCTTGAAGCAAAGTCCATCAAGCTAACAAAATCACCATTGGTCCGCTCTGCGCATACATCCTCAATGAATTTCTTACCAACGTCCTTAAGTGCAGAAAGACCATACTCAACTTCATCCTTTTCATTAACTACGAAGGTCTGAAAAGAAGTATTAATATTGGGCTGCTTAATTGTGATGCCCATCAATGCACAATCTTTTACGTGAGGTTCGAGCTTATCTGTTTTGTCTTGTTCAGATGATAGTACTGAAGCTATAAAGTGTGATGGGAAATGTGTTTTTAGGTAAGCTGTTTGGTATGCAATGAGAGCATAGGCTGCCGAATGCGATTTATTAAAACCATATCCAGCAAATTTCTCAATATTGTCAAAAATTTCGTTAGCTTTGTTCTCGGTAATCGAGTTGTTCTTACAGCCATCAACAAATACGCTCTTCTCAGCTTCCATAACATCAGCCTTCTTTTTACCCATTGCTCTTCGAAGATTATCGGCATCTCCTAATGAGTACGAAGCAAGCACCTGAGCGGCTTCCATAACCTGTTCTTGGTAGACAAAAACACCATAGGTCTCATTAAGAACTTTTCTTAAATCAGGGTGCTGATAAGCAATACTCTCTCTTCCATTTTTACGATTAATATAATCGTCTGCCATGCCTGAGTTAAGAGGTCCAGGCCTATACAAAGCAACAAGCGCGATAATATCTGAAAAGTTTTCCGGTTTCATGCGCTTAATTAGATCTATCATCCCACTAGACTCAAGCTGGAATATTCCTTTGGTTTTTCCAGAACTAAGCAACTTGTAGACTTTGGCATCGTCATAAGGAATTTGATTTAATTTAAAATCAGGTTTAACTTTTTCAACAGATTTAACTGCATTATTGATGACGGTTAAGGTTCTTAGTCCAAGGAAGTCAAATTTTACAAGCCCAACCTCTTCGACATCATACATGTCGAGCTGAGTGGCCATCGAATTTGTTTCAGGATCGAAGTGCAGAGGCGTAAACTCATGTATATCATTTGGTGCAATAACAACTCCTGCTGCATGTTTGCCGATACTTCTTGCTGATCCTTCTAGCTTTAGAGAAAGCTCAAGCACTTCAGCAGCTTCCTCATTGTCTGCTTGCAGATGTTTCAATTCAGGTGATTCTTCGATTGCGTCTTGCAGTTTAATACCTGGAGTAAGAGGTATCATCTTGGCAATCATGTCACCAAATCCGTAAGGCTTGCCTAAAATTCTAGTAACATCACGTGTTACCCCACGTGCTGCCATTGTTCCAAGTGTTCCAATTTGAGCAACAGAATTTTCACCATATTTTTTTTGCACATATTCAATCACAAGGTCTCGACCTTCGATACAGAAATCTATATCAAAATCAGGCAGTGACATTCTTTCAGGATTTAAAAACCTTTCAAAAAGCAAACCGTGTACTAATGGATCTAATGCTGTAATTGAAAGCACATAAGCAACCAATGAGCCCGCACCTGAACCTCTGCCTGGCCCAACCGGAATGCCTTGCTCCTTTGCCCATTTAACAAAGTCCATAACAATCAAGAAGTAACCTGGATAACCCTTATCAATAATGATTTTTAACTCTTTTTCGAGCCTATCTTGGTATTGATTCTTGTCTAATGACTTATCGGAACTAAGCAACTCGTTGAGTTTTTCTTTAGCAATAAATTCCAAATGTTCAGAAAGTGATTTATCACTATCAACTTCATAGGTAGGCAGATAATACTGTCCTTCCTCCAAAAATACATTGCAAAGTTTTGCCACTTCTAAGGTATTTTCTAAGATGTTTTTGTGATGAATAGATTGCATTTCATCAAAAGTCTTAAAGTACTGCTCTTGACTAATATTTGGACTGTCAATTTCATCTTTTAATAATGTTGCATTATTTATAGCAACTTTTGCCTGGTGAGCTAAATGATCGTCTTGTGAAATAAAACAGACATCGTTCAAAGCAACAACAGAAATATCAGCATTAGTAGCTTCTTCACAAATAAATTGTGTTGTTTGATCATATTGCTCATTAAAACTTAATGCACCGATAAAAAAGTTTCCTTGAAAGACATTTTTGTACTGTGAAAACTTATCTTGCAAATTATTGTGATCTTTTTTGGCAGCTATATTTATCATTTCTGCATTGTTCGACGGTAAAATGCATAAAAGATCCTGTGCACTGTCAAAAATATCTTTCTCCTCAATAAAGTAACCATCTCGATCGGAATTGAGGAAGGCTTTTGTACTTAAATTGAATAGCGCCTCAAGACCTTTTTTGTTTTTGGCATACAGCAAGATATGAGAACGACCAAATTTGTTTCTCAGATCAAAGTCGACCCCGCATATTGGTTTGATTCCCTCATTAATGGCGTAGTTGTAAAACTTCACAAGACCAAAAAATGTGTTCTTGTCTGTTAAAGCTACTGCTTTCATGCCACATTCAACTGCTTTATCAATTATCTGGTTAGTTTTGGGCAATCCAGATACAATGCTGTAGTGCGATTTGGTTTGCAGGTGAATAAATTTAGACATCATTAAATTCTAAAACTTTTTCGGTGAATGTTTGATAGTCCAAATTGATTTATTGCTTCTTTATGTTGTTTTGTTGGATAGCCTTTATTCTTTTCAAGGTGATAATGGGGGTATTTTAATGATAGTGCACTCATTAATGTGTCTCTGAAGTGCTTGGCAAAAATAGAAGCAGCAGCAATTTGTTGAGAGTGTTGATCTCCTTTTACAATTGCCTCAGCATTGTCTAAACCATCGGGCACATATATTCCGTCAATCAATATTTTTTCTGGCTGACAAGGAAGATTGTAGATGGCTCTTTTCATAGCTAAATGCGTGGCTTTTAGAACATTGAGATCATCTACTTCTCTAGGTGAGGCTACACCAATAGCAATAAAACAATTACGCTTCATATAGTTAACGAAATACGCTCTTTGTTTTGCGGTTGTTTTTTTTGAGTCTTTAAAAACTACATCAAGAGCACTGGAATTAAATATTATCGCAGATGAAATTACTGGACCTGCAAGACAGCCAACACCAACTTCATCAACCCCGGCAATCTTCATATAATTTGACTGCGAAACTAGAAAAGTCTGTTGCTTCTAGAGAAGTGTTTATCTGTTTCAAATGATGATTTTTCTCATCGTTGTTTAAAAGGTTTGCCTTCATATCTTCAACAATATTATCTACATTTGCATCGTGCTGAATTAATTCTGTAAAAATCTCTTTACCAGCAATAATGTTTGGAAGACCAACATATTTAGTTGTCATCATTGATTTGTAGATTACATAATTCAGGAAATTTGTTTTGTAAATAATAGTGGTTGGAGTTTCGGAAATTAGACCTTCTAAAGTTGCTGTTCCTGAGCACATGACTGCAATTTTTGCTATTTTTAGAACTTCTGAGCTTTTTGTTTGCACAACATCTATATTTTCCTGAGCAGGCAAAATGTTTTCAATCAGTGCTTTGCTGTCAGCATCATAAACTGGAATAATGGCTTTGAAATTCTTCGTTTGATTGAACTCACAAAATGCATCAATCATAACACTTAGATTGTGCTTGATTTCTGATGCTCTACTGCCAGGCATTAAGCAAACAATATTTTCTTTGTTTTGGCTTTGATACTCATGTTTTTTGTCAAATAGTGGATGGCCAACATACATGGCTGAATTCGTAACGTTGCTACACAGCTCTGGTTCAAAAGGAAATAAGCACAACATGTAATCAATGAATTTAAAATTCTTAGCTCTTCCTGCTCTCCATGCCCAAATTGAGGGACAAACCACATGAATGGTCCTGATGCCCAGCTTTTGCAATGCTCGATGAATGCCAATATTAAAATCTGGAGAATCGATTCCAATGAAAACATCAATTTTTTCATCGGTAAAATTTTTGATCAGTTGTTTTTGAAAATTTTTAATTTTGGAGTAGTTTTTCAGTGGATCAACAAGACCCATGATCTTTAACAGAGACCTTTCCGCATCAACCCCCCAATTTAGAAGCTCACCACCGCCAATGCCGACAACCTCAACTTCATCAAATTGTTCATTTAGCGTGTTAAGAATCTTGCTTCCAAGTAGATCACCAGAAGGCTCAGCTGAAACAATGCCAACTTTAATTTTCAATTATCGAATTACTCCTCGTTCGGAGGACTGGATCGATTCAATAAAAGTATCTATATTTTTGTCTTGCGCACATTCAAATTTTATTTTTTCTACTGCCTCTTCTGCTCTTAAGCCCTCTCTAAAAAATATTTTGTATGCTTTCTTTAAATTAGACAGCTCATCTTTAGAAAATCCTTTGCGCTCTAAACCTATGCTGTTCAACCCTGCTTGTTTTGTTGGATTGCCTGCTACCCGAGTAAAAGCTACTACGTCCATGCTTATGATGGAGCCCATGCCAGTAAAACTATGTGAGCCTAGTTTGCAAAACTGATGCACTAAGGTGTAGCCGCCAAGTGTTACGTTGTTTCCCAACTGCACATGTCCTGCTAAAGCTGAGTTATCGACTAAGATATTATCATTTCCAAGCACGCAATCATGTGCAATCATGACGCCTGGCATAATAAGATTGCCATCACCAATTTTGGTATATCCCAAATCAGCTGCCGTGCCTCTATGCACTTTGCAGAACTCTCTAAATGTATTGCCTTCACCTATGTCGAGTGTTGCTTTTTCCCCTTTAAATTTTAGATCTGGAGTATCTTCACCGATCACACAAAAAGAAAAGAACTCATTATTTTTTTTGATAGTTGTTGGTCCAGCTACAACAACATGAGATTTAAGAATGCAGCCTTCATCTATGCTTACATCTTCACCAATTACACAATATGGACCAACCTGAACGCTCTCATGCAGTCGCGCTGTCTCATGTATTATCGCTGTTGGGTGTATGTTACTCATCTAAGCTTCTATCTGCACACAATATCTCTGCAGAACAAACAAGATCATCATCTTTGTAGGCCACAGACTCAAATTTCCAAATTCCTCTCTTAGAGCTTACTACTTTTGATTTAAAAATAAGAGTATCGCCAGGCTTTATTTGTTTTCTAAATCTGACTTTATCTACACCACATAATAAATAAACAGATTGCTTTGTTGTCTCTTGATTCATGATAAATGAACCAAGAATTCCGCAACTTTGTGCCATTGCTTCAACTATTATAACTCCAGGCATAATAGGAAAGTTTGGGAAGTGGCCTTTAAAGAAGGGCTCCTCTGGAGAAACATACCTTTCAGCAGTAATGCCATCTTTTGAAACACTTATAACCTTGTCGATGAAAAGAAAAGGGTCACGGTGCGGTAGCAATTTCTTTACGTCTGAATAGTCCATTGTTACCTCTTAAGCTTTGCTGCAAATTTAAGTGCATCTTTGTGATTTTGAACAGGCATAACACCACTATAAACTCCAGGCTGTTTTAAAGATTTTGTCACAAGAGTTCCTGCCATTACTGTCACGTTATCAGTAATTTCTAGCCAACCGACAATTCCTACTTTCCCTGCAATTTGACAGTTTTTTCCAATTTTCACACTGCCGGCAACACCTGATTGTCCTGCGATGGCTGTGTTTTCACCGATTTCGACATTATGGGCTATATGAATATGGTTATCGAATTTAACGCCATCTTTGATAACAGTATTTCCGAGGGCCCCTCTATCTATTGCGCAATTTGCACCTATTTCTACATCAGAGCCAATAACTACCCCGCCTAAATGGGCTATTTTTTCCCAACCCTCTTTTTTAGGAGCATAACCAAAGCCATCACTTCCAATGACCGTCCCGGAATGAATAATTGAATTTGGTCCTATGTTTGTGCATGAATAAATTGATACATTGTCATGAATAACAACGTTATCGCCAATAACGCAGTTACCATTGATTACAGAGTTTTTCCCAATAGTGACATTTGTGCCAATTTTTGGCTCAATCTTTGCATTGTTCTCGTTATATTTCTCAAAGAATAGCTGTGTAGCCTTTGCATAAGCAAGGTATGGATTATCAACAATAATAAAATTTTGTGTAGCTGTAATTTCATTTGCTAGCGCTTCAGTTGTAATCACTGCACCAGCATTTGGACTTAAGGTTGCCAGGAACTTTGAATCTCTGACGAAACACAATGAGTTTTCGTCGCAAGTTCTTGAATCTTGAATATTGGTAAAAAGAGAGTCTTTTGCGCCTAGAGGAGTGCCGTTTAATTTAACTGCTAGTTTCTCTAGAGCAAAAGATTCCATTAATAGGATTACTCTTCGGACTTAGATGCAGCCAAATCAAGTAATGCTGTGACTTCATCTGTTATGTCCAAATCAGGATCTGCATAAAACAAAGCCTCTGGAGTAACTACCATTTCCAACTCTTGAGCTTGAATTAGCTCACCTAAAATTTGTTGGAAACTTGGTGATAAAGCTGCAATTACTGCTTGTTGTGTTTCTTGTGCTTTTGTTTGTAACTTGTTTGTTAAGAACTGTATCTCAGTCTGCTTGTCCTGTAACTTTGTCTGCATATTTGCAATTTCTTCATCAGAAAGAGTCTCTTGATCCTGTTGGAATTTCTCAACTAAAGCTTGTCCTTCTGTTTGAAGAAGCTCTAATCTCTCTCTATCTGCAATAAAATCTGCATCTTGATCAAGTTTTGTAAACTCATCTTGTGCATATTGAGTGCTTAGCATAGCTCTTTGAGCATTTAATACCTTAATGCCATCAGCAAAAAGAGATGTAGGAAAGACTGCAAGCAAGCCTGTTATTAGTAGTAGTTTTAGTTTGTTCATAATTAAATCCTTAAGTTTGGGTATTTTAGCTGACTTTTAACTAAGAATCGAGATTTTTTTAGAACTTACTTCCCACTGTAAATTCAAACCTCTTTGTTCTATCTAGTGGATCGTTATTGAATGGAACAGCAAAATAAACACTGACAGGCCCAAATGGTGTGATAGCACTTCCACCAAGACCATAAGAACCTCTTAGATCTTCAACTGCTGGAGCAAAACATTGATCTTGATATGGGTAACAAAAATCTGAGAATACGTTACCAACATCAACAAAAAAGGCAGTTCTGAACTGTCCCTGATCTTCAATAAATGGAAGCTTGAAGATTAGATTAAGACTTGTCTCCATTAGGATATTTCCACCAATCGGTCTGTTTATACTATACCCAGCGTAAGCATTGTAATATGGGGCATCGGGCTCACCATCAAAATTGTTATCAAGCAGATTAGGGCATAAGTCATTAGTTGAATCATAGCCATAACAAGGCACAGGCGTTATTCTTGGTCCCAAGCTATTGGACTCATAGCCTTTGATTGAATATGGGCCCCCAGCGTAGAAGTTTTCAAAATATGGTGGAATTTCAGAATCACCATACACTCCTGTGTATCCAAACCTAGATGCAGCTTTAAATACAAGATCATTATCAAATGGGTAATAAAACTCATTTTTGTAGTCAACTCTGTAGTAATTCAATGTTGAGCCAGGAAGTGTTGTTTGGAATGAGACTTGGTTAAGGGTACCATCTGTTGGGAATATGCCTCTATTCAAAGTTGCTCTTGTCCAATAGCCTTGAACTTTGAGCGTATCGAATATATCCCCTTCTGCTTCAAGGAAATCAAGAATTTCTCGTGAGGACAATTGGTTTGACCTTAATTCTGTATGTTCAAACGCAACATTGAAACCTAAACGTTGTATTTCTGAGACTGGAAAACCAAAGGTTACTGCGGCACTATAACTTGAAGTATTGTAATCAGTGATACCAAATGATGAATAATCAAATTCTCTAAAATTGATTGTGTAGCCTCTGCTTGCCCCGTCGATTGTGTAGTAAGGATTTTCATACTGAAGAAAGATATTTTTTGAGTAATCACTTATTTGCGTTCCAATGCCAACTGTATTTCCACTTCCTAGGAAGTTTTGCTGTTGAACATTAAAATTAAATGAAAAACCAAACTGTGAGTAACCAAAACCACCCACTATATTTCCGTAGTTTTGTTCCTCTACATCAAAAATAACATCAACCTGATCTTCTTCTCCTGCTACAGGTACTGTCTCCACGTTAACAGATTTAAAGAAACCTGTTCTTTCTAGCAAGAGCTTTGATTGCTCTATCATTTGATTGGAAGCTGGAGCTCCTTCAAATTGTCTCATCTCTCTTCTCAAGACCTCATCTGTTGTGAAGTCGTTACCTTGAAAAATAATTCTTCTCGTATAGTTTTTTCTGCCAGGATTAAACACAAAGGTAATATCGGCAGATTTATTTCCTTCATTGATGGTTGGAACTCCCTCAACTTCAGCAAATGTATACCCCTCGTTTCCAAGAATATTGGCAAAGAAGTCCTCATATTGCGTAATCAATGACTCTGAATAAAATGAGTCTTCAGGAATATTAATAAAATCTTCAAAAAAAGCTTTTTCAAAAGGTAGCTCACCAGAGATGCTAACCTCACTCAATGTATACCTGTCACCTTCATTAACCACTAAAGTAATAAAAAGCTCCTCAAGATCTTCACTTATAGATACTTGTGATGAGTCAATTGAGAATTGGAGATACCCTCTATCTTTATAAAAAGATTCGAGGTTCTCAAGATCTGTTTGAAGTTTTTCTTTTGTATATTTATTGTCGTTTGTGAATAGAGATAAAATTGACCCTTCTGATAACTCAAAAATACGTTTTAACTCTGAATCTTCATAAACAGCATTTCCTATGATCTCAATGGATGAGATTGCTGTTGATGTGCCCTCATCAATATCAATGCTTACTTCAACTCTATTTCTTGGTCGGTCTTTTTGGTTTACTTCTACACTTGCACCATAACGACCTTGTGTAGAGTATTGTGCTTGCAATCCTCGAGTAATTAAATCAAGTGTTGCTCTCTTAAGGACAGATCCTTCTGATATTCCTTCTGAACCAAGAGCACCCAAAAGATCTTCAGTTGGTATCGCTGAATTTCCATCGATCTTGATTGATGAGATAGTAGGCCTTTCAAGAACTTTTATGTAGAGAATATTTCCTTCTGATCTCAATTGGATATCGTCAAATTGACCAGTGGTAAAAAGTGTTCTTATTATTCTTTTGTAATCAGTTTCATCTATTCGATCGCCAATTGTGACTGGGACTGTATCTAAAACACTACCTAGGGAGACTCTTTGCAAGCCTTCAATCCTTATGTCATCAACTAAGATCTCTGATCTAGCAATTAAAGCAAAGAATAAGACAGCTGATAATAAAAACTTTTTCAAAATACTCTCGCTAAATCATTAAAAATTACAAATACAAATAAAGCCATAATAAACAAATAACTTAGATTGAATAATGCCACTTTAAGTTTCAAATTTATTGCAGAACCTTTTATCGTTTCAACTACGATAAACAAAAATTGCCCACCGTCAAGCATTGGTAGCGGTAAAAGGTTAAAAGCACCCAAACTTATGCTTAAAATTGCTAATAAAAGCAAAAAGGGAATAAAACCACTGCTTAGAGAATCTCCAGCAACTTTGGCAATGCCCACAGGACCACTTAAGGATTCAAGCCCCATAGAACCTGAAACCATTTTAAATAAAATGTTAAAAGTATTGGTTATCCAAAAAATAGTTTGATCTGCTCCATACTTTATAGAGGATGCCAAATCGTTGCTTTCAGGTGCAAGTCTTATACCATATGCTGTTCCCTCAGTCTTTGCTGGTAAATTTATTCTTACACTTGAATCTGCTCTTTGAACAACTAACTCAATTTGCCTTCCATACTGATTCAGCATAGTGTTTGCATGAAGCAATGATTGAATTTCCATTGAATTAATCTGTAATATCTTGTCGCCTTGTTTTAAGCCTGCTAAATCTGCAATACTGCTAGATTCAATGTCTCCAATAATTGGCTCAAAATCTCTATAAGGTGTAATAGCAAATAAGGATGAAGGTGCATTCTCTTGATCAAATGCCAGATCAACAACATCTTTAGTAACACTTGTTTGCTCTTGAGTTTGGTAGTCTAGAAGATCGATCTCGATAGTTCCTGTCATTCCGGAAAGATTAAGAAGCTTCATTTCAAAATCCTGTGCACTAGCAACGGTCTCATCATTAACCGCTAACACTTTGAAGATTTTTGAATTGCCATATTCCTCAACTGTGGCTGAGACTAGATCCGATTGTTTAGGTATGAATAAACCAACGAAGGCAAAAACAACAAAGGCAAGAATGAAGTTATATATTGGGCCAGCCAATGTAACCAACATTCTTTCAATTGCTGGACGATTAGCTAAAACTCTGCTTTTTTCCTCTTCAGTAAGTTTCTCATAGTTCTCAACATCATGAGGATCATCAAAAGCAACATAGCCTCCCAAAGGTATTGCAGATATTGAAAATCGAATGCCATCTTTATTTTTCCATTTAATGAGATCATTACCAAAACCAATACTAAACTTCTGGATCTTTATATTGAAAAACCTTGCTACTGAGTAATGCCCATATTCATGGAATGTTACAAGAATAAGAAAAAGTGTTATTGCTCCAATGAGTGTGTACATACTACTTATTTAGATAATCTAAAATCTCTAATCTATTTGTTCTAATTTCATCCAAACTTGAGATTTCTTTTTTAGGAATTTTCTCATAGTTTGTAAAAATTAAATTATATATTTCTCCAAAGCTAATTTCTTCGTTTAGATATCTTCTCACTGCAAAATCATTGATAGTTGCAAAAATTAGCCCTCTGTTTTGTTTATTTTTCATTACATCTATGGCAATTTCGATTAATTGGTATCTATCTTCTGGGAATTTTTGAAGATTAAGACTTATATTGTCGCCAAACATATCTAGAGAAAAGGTGTTCCTTGTTTTTTCACTATGATGACCAAGTAAGCCATAAGAAAGTGGAATTAACATTGATGGAATAGATAGTTGTGCTTCGACGCTCCCATCATTTAGCTCAACAAGTGAGTGAATTTTGCTCTCAGGGTGGACAAGCACACCTAAGGAATCAGGATTTAAATCAAAAAGGAACTTTGCCTCAATTAATTCAAAGCACTTATTCACTAGAGTTGCTGAATCGATAGTTATCTTGCTCCCCATATCCCAGTTTGGATGCTTTAAAGCTTCAGTTACAGATTTATTTTCTACTTGCTCAATACTTTGACCAATGAAAGGGCCACCTGAAGCTGTAATAAATACTTTATTGATATCCTTGCTATCCATTTTTCTTAAAGAGCAAAATAAAGAGAAATGTTCTGAATCAATAGGAATAATATCTGTGTTTGACCGTTTAGCTTCATTAATAATTACATCGCCAAGAACTACAAGACTTTCTTTATTAGCTAATAACAATGACTTGCCTGATCTGGCAGCAACCATTGTCAGCTCAAGGCATTCAAATGAACTTATGGCTGACAGATAGAGATCACTATGGTTTTGCTCAAGATAGGCAGTTAATTGCTCAAGGCTATCAAATAACTCTGTATCAAAATTATTCTTTTCTTTAAATTGTTCTTTAGCCTCTTGATTGGAGAAAAATATATGCTTTGGTCTAAACTCCTCCACAACCTCAATAGCTTTATCAATATCTTGATTGCAAACCAAGACGTCAAGTTCAAAGCTTTCTTTATTGTCCCTAATAATATCCAGCGCTTGAGTGCCTATTGAACCGGTGAAACCAAATATAGATAAAGTTTTCATTTTCCAAACCTTCTGTTACGCTCATCAAAATCTTTAAGCACATCCTCAAAGTCATTAGCAGTGAATTCGGGCCAAAGTTTGTCAGTGAAGAATAATTCTGAATAACCAATATTTGGCAATAAAAAGTTGCTTAACCTCATATCTCCGCCTGTTCTTATAAAAATATCTAGATCGTTGTTTCCTAATTGTGTTTTAGCAAGAAAGTTTTCCTCGTTGAGCTCTAAACCATCGTTTTGCAATTCTTTGAATGCATTCAAGATGTCAGATATACCACCGTAATTTAAAGCTACAGTCAAAGTGAAGCCATCAAAATGCTTCGTTGCTTCAATGCATTTTTCAACTCCTTGCTGAGCATTTTTTGGCAAGCCCTTCAGGTCGCCAATAAATTCAAGCTTTACTTCATTTTCTAGAATCTCATCAAGTTTTACGTCGACACCAAAATTTATCAAATTCATAAGCGCATTTACCTCAAAACTCTCCCTAGACCAGTTCTCAGTTGAAAATGCATAGACGATAAGATTTTTAACATTGTTTTGCTTCGCAGATTTTACAATCTCAATTAGGGTTTCAATTCCTTTTCTGTGTCCAGAGGAGGCAGGCAGATTATTTTTTTTTGCCCAACGCCTATTACCATCCATGATGATGGCTACTTTATTAGCGTGAGCCATTATATTGTGAGCAGATCCTTCTCTTTAGCGGCAAGAGAGTCATCCACTAGTTTGATATATTTTGAGGTAATGTCCTGAATGTCTTTCTCTGAATCAGAAATATCATCTTCAGTAAGTTCGCCATCTTTTTCCAAAGCCTTCATTGAAGTTAATGCATCCCGTCTGATATTTCTTATTGCGATTCTGCCATTTTCAGCTTCTGCTTTAGCTTTTTTTGTTAAATCAATACGAGATTCTTCTGTTAGTGGCGGCATAATAATTCTTATCACATCGCCAGAGACATTTGGATTAATTCCAAGATCAGATTTTTGAATAGCTTTATCAATTTCTTGGACTAGGCTTTTATCCCATGGGGAGAGGCTTAACGTTTTTGAATCTTCAACTGTAATTGAACAGCACTGGTTCAGTGGTGTCATATTCCCATAGTAATCAACCATAATTCCATCAAGCATTGCTGGGTTCGCTCTGCCTGTTCTAATTTTTTTGAGATTATCTCCAAAGTTTGAAAGTGATGAATTCATTCTCTCATCACATGAATCTAAAATTTCTTGATACTTATCCATTTGAAATCACCGTTCCTATATTTTTACCCTCTACTATATCAAGTAAACCACCTTGTTTCTCAAAATTAAATACCTTAATCTTCATTGAATTATCTCTGGCTAATGTAAGTGCCGTTGTATCCATAACTTTAAGGTTTTTTGTTATTGCTTCGTCAAAAGACAATGAATCATAAAGCTCTGCAGATGGATTCTTTACTGGATCATCTGAATAAACTCCGTCGACCTTGGTAGCTTTGAGCATTAAATCTGCATTAATCTCAATTGCTCTTAAACATGCTGCTGTATCAGTAGTGAAGAATGGATTACCAGTTCCAGCTGTAAATATAACAACGAAACCAGCCTCAAGAAGTTGAATTGCAAGCCTTCTATCAAAATGTTCTACTATGCCTGGCATAGGAATGGCAGACATGACTCTTGTTTTAACACCGTTTCTTTCCAAAGCATCCCTAAGTGCAATTCCATTCATTACTGTAGCCAACATTCCCATATGATCGCCAGCTACTCTATCTATTCCGTCTTGATGAAGTTCTTGTCCTCTAAATAAATTTCCACCCCCGATTACCACACCAATAGAAACACCTTTTTCAGAAGCACTTTTTATTTCTTGTGACATAAAGTGAAGAACTTTGGGGTCAATACCTTGATCAGCTGTTCCAGCAACAGCCTCTCCGCTATATTTTAAGAGGATTTTTTTATAAGTGAGAGAGCTCACTCTCCAACCTTTTTCCTAGCAAAGCCAAGAATTGAAGCGTCACCTAGTAACTCTTTAATTTTTTGGTCAGGATTTTTAATGAATGGTTGTTCAAGTAATGAATTTTCTTTTTGGAACTTTGCAATTTTACCCATCACAATTTTTTCTTTTATATCATCGGGTTTGTTTTCACCTTCGAGCGTAGCAAGAGCAATTTCTTTTTCTTTGTCGATTATTGTTGGGTCAATATCATCAACAGATAAGGCAAGTGGGTTGTTAGCTGCAATTTGCATAGCTATATCTCTGCCAAGCCCTTCATTATCAGAATCTAGTTTTACAAGCGCTGCAAGTTTGTTGTCTGTATGAACATATGAAAATACAAATCCACCTTCACCTGACAATTTGCTATAGTGAGAAATCTTGATATTTTCCCCAATCTTTTGGATTATGCCTAAAAGGCTGTCTTTGAATAGTTCATTAAGGTGCTCTACATCATTTGGATTATTTGATGAGCAAAAATCTGCTAGATCTTTCAAGAAAACCTGAAAGTCTGCATCTTTTGCAGCAAAATCTGTTTCAGTATCTACTTCAACAAGGAATTTACCATCCGCAGAGGCGCCAACAACCATTGCTCCTTCATTAGTCTCTCTGCCTGATTTTTTTTCTGCCTTAAGAACACTTTTTTTCCTTAGAACTTCGATAGCTTTTTCAACATCTCCATCAGTTTCTGTTAATGCAGATTTGCAATCCATCATAGATATGCCTGTTCTATCTCTTAGTTCTTTAACTAACTGTGCTGTGATCATAGTAATTTACTCTTCGGTTTTAGTTGCAGCTTTCTTAGCTGGAGCTTTTTTGGCTGCAGTAGTTTTGGTTGCAGCTTTTTTGGCTGCAGTAGTTTTGGTTGCAGCTTTCTTAGCTGGAGCTTTTTTGGCTGCAGTAGTTTTGGTTGCAGCTTTCTTAGCTGGAGCTTTTTCTTCAACTTTTACTTCTTCAACTTTTTCTGCTGGTTCTTCAGCTGCATTCTCAACCTTTTCATCCACTTCTTCTGATGCATCAACAGTTACTTTCTTAGTTGATGAGTTGAGTGAGAAAACTTTAGGCCCTTTGTCGCCATCAAGTTTTTGCACTAAGCCCTGCTTCCTTGCTGAATCTTGTCCTTCAAGAACTGCTTCAGCTAGCAGATTTAGAACAAACTTAATTGTTTTGGATGAATCATCATTGATTGGTACAAAGTTTGTAAGGTTCTTAGGGTTGCTGTTTGTATCAACCAGACCATAGACTGGAATACCCATTTTTTGTGCTTCTTGAACAGCGATCTTTTCATTTTCAACGTCTATGACAAATATTGCATCTGGAAGACCTTTCATGTCTTTTACGCCATCGAAAACTAAGGAAAGTTTTTTCATTTCTTTCTCAAGCATGACAGCTTCTTTCTTGATCATGTTCTCAAGCTGTCCAGATGATTTGTTTTCTTCATATTCAAGAAGTTTATTAATTGGAACCTTGATAGTTTTCCAGTTAGTTAACATACCACCTAACCATCTATGTGAAATGTATGGCATACCAGTTTTCTGACCGAACTCTTCTACATAGCTTGAGGCTACTCTTTTTGTTCCAACCACCATAACTTTGTTTCCAACAGAAGATAGTGCTCTGAATGTTTCGTATAACTCAACTATCTTCTCTTGAGTTTTATAAAGATCAATTATGTGAATATTATTTTTTTCACAGAAAATATAATCCTCCATATGAGGGTTCCAAAATCTTTTTCTGTGGCCAAAGTGAGCACCTAGTTCAAATAGCTGTTCAATGCTTATATTTAATTTACTCATGTATCTCTTCAATTAAGGTCTGCATATAATAAAGGTTTTTAGGCCTTTGGTAAAACCATTTTGCAATATTTAATGCTCCTTGTGCATAAATACTTCTATTTGCAGTATCGTGGCGTAATTCTAAGCTTTCAAAATTATTTGAAAATGCTATTTTATGGCTATTTTTATCTTCATCTGTTCTATCAAATTCAATCTTATCTGTACTCAATTGAAGCATACGAGCAAAATCCTTAGCTGTTCCAGAAGGAGCATCTTTTTTTGATTTGTTATGGCTTTCAGAAATATGAATTTCCAATGATTGATCTATTTTTGATATTTTTTTAACAAAATCTTTCATCAATGCAGTTACTACTGAAGTATTTGGCGCAATAAATACAGGCATTTTTTCTGATAAAGCAATAATGTTTTTCTCTTCGTCATTTGATAGCCCAGTTGAGCAAAAGATTAACGGCTTACAGTGTTTTTTATACATCTGAATACGAGAACTGATATTCTGAGCATCAGCAAAGTCAACAAACATATCAAATGCATTCTTTGGATCTTCTACAAATAAAGAATCAATTTTTTCATTAAGATGAATGCTTCCTACCTCCTTACCCACAAGAAATGAGTTAGGTTTTACGACATAATTTGTAATTTCAAATTCTTTGTTCTGTTGGACTTCAGAAGTGAGAGCTTTTCCCATCTTCCCCGCTGCGCCCACAAGACTTAATTTCATTACTTAAATTTTTTATTGATTTTAGATTTAAATGAGGTTGACTCATGAAAATTATTTTCACTGTCTTGAAAAGCTTCTAGAATCGATTTCTTTTGCTTGCTTGACAACTTTTCAGGCGTTTCAACAACTACCCTTACATAAAGATCACCAGAAACTTTGCCTCTCAATGAACCTGCTCCTAAGTCTTTAAGCTTAAATATTTTTCCAGTTTGAGTTTCAGGAGGTATTTTCAATAATACCTTCTTTGTTAAAGTTGGTATTTCAATTTCGTCTCCTAAAATAGCCTGGTCAATTCTTATGGGGGCTTCTAGATACAAATGATTGCCTTCTCTTTCAAAGAAATCATGCTTGACTACATTTATCACAATAAATAAATCGCCATGCTCACCACCGTATTGGCTTGGCTCACCTTCACCTGAGAGTCTTATTTTATTTCCAGTATCTACTCCTGGTGGAATATTCACTGAAACTTTTTTGCTGGAGTTGGGAAGCCTAATTTCAACATCTTTACCAAATACAGCCTCTTCTAAAGATAGTTCCAAAGACATTTGGATGTTTCGGCCTCTTGGTGGCCTTCTTCTTCCGCCAGCTCCAAAAATATCGCCAAAGATATCTCCAAATATTTCATCTCCAAAAATATTATTAAAAATATCATTGATATTTACATCCTGAAAGCCCTGATGGCCAAAATTACTATTGACCCCTTGATGTCCAAATTGATCGTATGCAGTTCTTTTTTGCTGATCACTCAAGACTTCATAAGCTTCTGCTGCCTCTTTGAACTTATCTTCGGCTTCTTTGTTACCCGGATTTTTGTCAGGATGATATTTAATCGCAAGCCTTTTAAAGGCTTTTTTTAATTCAGGGCCTGTTGCGCTTCTGTCAACACCAAGAATTTCATAATAATCCCGTTTCACGATTATTTATCTTTTTCTTCATCAACCTCTTTGAAATCAGCATCAACTGCATCATCTTCTTTTTCGGTTGCTTCGCCGTCTGGTTGTTGAGCAGCTTCTTTCTTGAATAACTTGTCTGATAGTGGCTGTGCAACTTTTGATAACTCTTCAACAGATTTATCAATATCTTCTTTGCTGTCTGACTTGCATGCCTCTTCAACTTTTTCTATTGCTTCTGATAAAGATTTTGTTTCGTCTTCTGATAACTCGTCTTTGTTTTCTTCCATAGCTTTCTTTGTTGAGCTAGCAAGACCATCAGCCATATTCCTTGAAGCAATTAATTCTTCAAACTTTTTATCTTCTTCAGCATTCATTTCAGCATCTTTCACCATTTTTTCAATCTCTTCATCTGATAGACCACTTCCACCCTGAATGGTGATTGATTGTTCTTTATTGGTTGAATTATCTTTAGCTGATACATTAATTATGCCGTTGGCATCTATATCAAATGTAACAGCAATTTGTGGAGTTCCTCTTGGTGCTGCAGGAATATCTGTGAGGTTGAATTGACCTAGTGATTTATTGTCTGAAGCTTTCTTTCTCTCTCCCTGAAGAACATGTACTGTCACAGCGGTTTGATTATCTTCAGCCGTAGAATAAACCTGAGATTTATTAGTTGGGATGGTAGTATTCTTCTCAATCATTGGAGTCATAACCCCCCCAAGAGTTTCAATTCCAAGTGTTAAAGGAGTTACATCAAGAAGCAATACATCGGATCTTTCTCCACTCAGCACTGCTCCTTGTGTTGCGGCCCCTAAAGCAACTGCTTCATCAGGGTTAATATCTTTCCTAGCTTCTTTACCAAAAAAATCAGCAACAACTTTCTGCACCATTGGCATTCTTGTTTGGCCACCAACTAATATGACCTCATCAATGTCTTTGGCACCTAACTTGGCATCTTTTAAAGCGGTTTTTACTGGATCCATGCTTCTGTTAACAAGATCTCCCACTAGAGATTCCAGTTTAGCTCGTGTAATTTTTTGAACGAGGTGCTTTGGACCACTTGCATCTGCAGTTATGTATGGCAAGTTAACTTCTGTCTGATCAGTTGTTGATAGCTCTATTTTTGCTTTTTCTGCAGCTTCTTTCAGCCTTTGTAGGGCCATTGGATCTGTATTCAAATCAAAACCAGATTCCTTTTTAAATTCATCAATGAAGTGATTGATAAGGATTAAATCAAAATCTTCACCTCCAAGGTGCGTATCACCAGATGTAGAAATCACTTCAAATTGATATTCTCCATCAACGTTTGTCATTTCAATAATTGAAATATCGAATGTGCCGCCACCTAAATCATAAACAGCTATCACACCATCTTTCTTTAATTTATCTAAACCAAAGGCCAACGCTGCTGCTGTAGGTTCATTAATTATTCTCTTAACCTCAAGGCCAGCAATTTTACCTGCTGCTTTTGTAGCTTGTCTTTGTGAATCATTGAAGTAAGCCGGTACTGTAACCACAGCTCCATCTACTTTCTGGCCAAGGTAATCCTCAGCGGTTTTCTTCATTTTTTTAAGTATTTCTGCTGAAACTTGTGGTGGGGCCATCTTATTTCCATCAACCTCAACCCACGCATCACCATTATCTGCTTCTACAATGCCATACGGTGCAATTTTCATGTCTTTTTGAATGACATCATCCTTAAACTTTCTGCCAATTAATCTTTTGACTGCAAACAAAGTTTTATCTGGGTTTGTAACTGCCTGTCTTTTAGCTGCCTGTCCAACAAGCACCTGACCATCACCAGCATATGCAACAACTGACGGTGTTGTTCTGTTCCCCTCTGCATTAGATATAACTTCGGGCTCTGAACCCTCCATTACCGCTACACATGAATTAGTTGTACCTAAGTCTATTCCTATAACTTTTCCCATGTTATTCCTGTTCTTAAATTTAAATATTTACTTTTTATTTACTACGACAAGAGCTGGCTTGACCACTCTCCCATTTAGTGACCAACCTCTTTCAAGGGTTTTTGCAATAAAATTGTCTTTCTCCCCTGGCTCATTAACCGTCGAAACTGCTTCATGCGATTCCGGGTCAAACTCTTGCCCTGTTGGATTTATAGGAACAATCTTGAAATTCTCAAGGGCTTTTTCAAATGAATCTAAAATTAACAAAACACCCTCTTTGTCAATTTTTTTATCATCAGCGGCATTTTCAATAGCTTTATCCAATGAGGTGATAATTGGAACCAGTGAAACCAGTAGTTCGGTATTGGCATATTTCAAAGCATTGCTAAGTTCATTGCTTGTTCTTCTTTTGAAATTTTCTAGTTCCGCAGCAGATCTTAGCGAATCTTCCTTGAGCGATTCAACTTTCTCTAAAAGCTCTTCATAGGTCAGATTATTTAAATCTGAATCATCTTGCTGATCTTCCTGGCTTTCTTCAACAACATCTTCAGACTTTTCATCAATCTGATCTTCTTTTTTGCTCATATTTATTTTTGTTTTTTCTTAACGTATAACACCAAGCTTTGATCTAACAGCTCATATCCATGCTCTGCTGCAATTTCTCTTTGCTTTCTCTTGATTGTTTCATCATGAAACTCAGTTACCTCACCGGTATCAACACAGACCATATGATCATGATGCTCAGCATCAATCAATTCATATACTGACTTATTAGCGTCAAATTGATGTTTTACAACGATGCCAGCATTTTCAAACTGAGTTAAAACACGATAAACAGTTGCTAAACCTATATCATAGTTGTTGATGACAAGCTCTCTGTAGATATCTTCAGCGGTATAATGATGGTGTGTACCAGAAGTTGCCTGAAGAATCTCTAAGATTTTAATTCTTGGTAAAGTTGCCTTTAAACCAGCTTCTTTTAAATTTGTATTGGTTTTATCGCTCATAACATTTATTCTATCTCAAATGAAAAAATTACTAATACTTATTATATCTCTATTAATCATCTCTTGTTCAAATACAAGTATTTATAGAGTAACAATAACCCAGGGCACTGTTTTTAAACAAGATGACATAGATAAGCTTGAAGTGGGCATGACTAAAGACCAAGTTACTTATGTTATGGGTCAACCCTCTTTTGAAAACTTTTTTGAAACAGACGTTTGGAATTATTTTTTTCAAATAAAAACTGGTGATGAAATAAGAGAAGAGAGAAGAGCAAAAATTATTTTTGATGAAAATGGCCTTCTTTCTGAAGTTATAGTAATTAAAATTTAATCTTTTTTAGCTTTAGCTCTTCTAGCATCTTTAGGATCAACGACCAACGGATAATAAATTTCAATTCTATCGTTTTCGTTTAACCTATAACTCTCAGGCATTGGCAAAAACTTGCCATCTAGATTTGTACCCCATATACCAAGAGTAAAATCTTTAGATAAAAGCTTTCTATATTTGCTAGGCAAATAGTTTTGCATAGCTTGTTTAGCTGTGCAGTTATTTGGAACATCAATATCTAATGAAAATTTATTGGTTCCAATATGGTGAATTGTTACTTTCACAAGATTTAAAAGAATCTTATGCCGAATAGAATTTGAAGATTACCTAAAGTCCAGATAACCATTAAGAAGATTGGGCTTACCCATTTCAAAATAAATACCCATAAGTTCATTAAAGCTTTGTTTTCGATGCCCATAATTTCATTATCCAATGCTCCTTGCAATCTCCATCCAACGAAGATTGACATCCCTGTACCAACAAGAAGTAACAAGAAATCATCCGCAAAGTACTTCATTGCTTCAAAGGTATTATCAAGAGCTCCTATAGCAACGTCATTCCACACGTTATGCCCCGCTACACTTACAAGAGATAGACCGAAACACACTGCCATAATGATGGATGTAGCTTTTACTCTTGTCATAGAGAACTTTTGAGATAGAAAAGCAACGCTTGGCTCAAGAATAGAAATCATTGAACTAAATGCAGCTACCGCAAGCAAGAAATAGAACAATGGCCCTACGAATTGACCAATGGATCCAAGCTGTGCAAAGACTTCTGTCATGGTTACGAATACCAAAGTATCACCAGCATTAGGAGAAAAACCAAGACCAAGTGCAAGTGGGAATATAGCTAGACCAGCTAGCAAAGCCACACCTGTATCTGCGGTCACCACAACTGAAGATGCTCTAGAAACTTTTTGATCTGAAGGCATATATGATCCAAATGCCATTAATGTTCCCATCCCGATACTCATTGAGAAGAAGGCTTGTCCTATTGCAGCTTGTATTGTTCCAGCAGAGAAATCATCAGCTTTCCATGAAAATAAATAACTAAGGCCTGCTGCAAAATCTCCGGCAATTGCTCCATAACCTACCATTGCAAAAACCAGAACGAATAGCATTGGAAGAAGGAATCTCATAGCTTTATCAATCCCTTTATCAATACCATTTGCTACAACAAATCCTGAACCAAAAAGGAATATGGAAAACCACATTGTCATTTCCCAGAAATTTGCCTTTTCAGCGGTATAAATTGCTGCTGCTGCCCCTACATCAACTCCACTTGCCGATATAAAACCATAATTAATAACAAAGCCTGCAATTACAGCGTAATATCCTGCAATAATTAAGCTAGCAAGAATTCCACCGTATCCAATAATGTTCCAACTTTTTGATGAATTTGAGGCTTTCGCTAGGGTTTCTACGGATGATACTGGATTGCTTTTACCTTTTTTTCCTATAAAAACTTCTGCCATAAATACTGGCAAACCTAAGGTAATTACAAAGAAAATGTAAAGCAGCACAAATAAACCGCCGCCGTTTTCTCCAGCTTTATACGGAAACCCCCAAATATTACCTAACCCAACAGCAGAGCCTGTAGCAGCTAATAAAAAAGCTGTATTGTTGTTCCATTGATTTGAATTCGCTGCCATAGATTTATTTATTGATTAGTAAATATAAACCCAATCATTAGTAAATGGCAAATCCTTACTGAAAAAGTGAGCTTGAATCTCAGCTCAATATAATCCTCTTCAAGATTAAGTATTTTTTTTTCATAGATATGACCTAATTCAAAAGCAAGCAAAAGAGCAATGAGTGGGCCTAGAATAAACTTATGAGTCTCACTATAAGATGGGCTAAAACTAATCTCCATTAAACAAAGTACAAAAGCTAAAATTAGTGGAAAGAAGAAAAACAGAATGGATGGGAATACTGATTTATTTTTTTCACGTGCAATGCCCCACCAAGATCCACAAAGAAAAATATGGATGAATAGAGAGTAAAATATAAAAATTAGTAATATAAAAATATCCCATACTGGATTGATCCAAATAAGAGCTGCTAGGGCAATGAATGGAAAGAGCCCTAAAAAGCTGAGAAGCTTTTGCTGATCTTGTAAAATCATATCTATGAATAGTAAAACTGTAGCAACAAATAAGAAAGCCAGATTTGAATTTTTTCTGGAAGAAACTTTTGTTGCTGGTCTTATGCTGGAAGGATGGGAAGTTAAATCACTCAGAGAGGGCAAACTTAATATTAAAGAAGCCTACATAAAAGATATTAAAGGAGAGCTTTGGTTAGTGGGTGCAAGAATTAACCCGGCGAGCTATATAAATCAGAAAGACCAAGTAAATCCTGAACGATTTCGAAAGCTTTTATTAAATAATAAGGAGATAGAAAAAATTCAATTTGCTATATCAGCTAAAGGCCAAACATGTGTGCCAGTAAAACTTTTCTGGAAAGGGCATCTTGCAAAATTAGAAATTGCTTTAGCAAAAGGAAAAAAGAATTACGACAAGAAGCAAGTTAAGAAAACTGCAGATATCGCAAGAGATCAAGAAAGAGCTTTAAAAAAGTACAAATAAGCATTATTATTCTGCGTTCGGGGGCGTATTTGGCTTTGACGGCTACCGCGGAACCCAAAGTGCATATCGAGCATGAACACAACTCGTAAAATATTGTTCAAAAAATTAGTTGCAGATAACTACAACTATAGATTGGCAGCTTAATGCCAACCTGTTATCATGTGTGGCCTACAGCATTTGATAATGGTCATTTTTGTAGGATATACTCTACCGGGGCCCACCAGTAGAATGAATTTTAGGGCTTAGCTCAATATGTCTTGATCATCAGGCTATATTGATGTGAAATTAATTGATGAATCTAAGTATGTAGATACTAGGGGAAAGTGATGACGGACGTGGGTTCAAATCCCGCCGCCTCCACCAACTAATAGGAAATTTTATGGCAAACTCAAAATCAGCTGAAAAAAGAGCTAGACAGAATAAAAGCAGGTATGAGCTAAAACATGCTCAGAGATCTATGGTTAGAACTGCTGTTAAAAATACCAACAAATCTGTTGAAGCCAAGGATTCAAAATCTAAAGATGTTATGAAAGAAGCTCAATCTGTCATTGATAGAATGGCTAATAAAGGCGTCATTCATAAAAACAAAGCAGCTAGAATTAAAAGTAGACTTAACAGTAAAGTTAAATCTGCTTGAAAAGCTCACTTTTTAACTCATCAATTCCACTTCCTTCCACTGAAGATATCGGATATATCGGAGTTTTTGGCAGTTTCTTTTGAAAGAAACTTATTAAGTTTGATAGATGCTGACTTTCAACAACATCAACCTTTGTAAGACACAACCATCTTTGTTGGTCAGAAAAATCTAAATGAAATTTTTCAAGCTCTTGTTCAATTATCTCATAGGCATTAAATGCTTCTTTAATATCTTGTGAAGCATCAATAAGATGAAGAAGAAATCTTGTTCTATAAGCATGTTTTAAAAACTTAATTCCAAGACCTTGTCCTTCAGCGGCTCCATCTATAATTCCTGGAAGATCTGCAATTGTAATTGTTCTAAGTTCATTTTCCATAACTCCCAGTTTTGGCTCAAGTGTAGTAAATGCATAAGATCCTATCTTTGATTTTGAATTTGTCACTGTATTGATCAGTGTTGATTTTCCTGCATTTGGCAACCCAAGCAAACCGATATCGGCAATGAGTCTTAGCTCTAATAGAATTTCTCGCCTATCTGCCTCTTCGCCATCAATAGTCTTTCTTGGCGATTGATTGGTAGAGGATTTGAATCTTGCATTCCCTAATCCGCCCTTACCACCTTTAGCTACAGTTATTTTTGGATTTTTTTCTGTAATCTCTCCTATTAACTCTCCAGTATTCTCTGAATAGATCATAGTTCCAGAAGGAACAGGCACAAGCAAATCATCACCTGACTCACCTTTCATATTTTTACCTGAACCACCTTTGCCGGACTGAGCAGAAAAAACCTTTTTTCCTCTTAAATTTGATAAAGAGTTCAAGTTTTTATCATATACAACAACAACGTCACCGCCGTCACCGCCGTCACCGCCATCTGGACCGCCCCTGGGGATATATTTTTCTCTACGAAAACTTAAACAGCCGTTACCACCTTTGCCTGAGATTGCTATGATTTTGGCTTCATCTTGAAAAGCCATAAGAATTATTCTGTTGGAACGATATTAACGAACTTTCTTTGATTAGCGCCTTTGTTTTTAAATTCAACGTTACCAGTCTTTAGAGCAAAGAGAGTATCATCCCTTCCTTTGCCTACATTAAGGCCTGGATGGAACTTTGTGCCCCTTTGTCTGACAATGATTTCGCCAGCATTCACTTTTTGCCCACCAAATCTTTTGACTCCTAAAAAATTAGGATTCGAATCTCGACCGTTCTTACTCGATCCGCCTGCTTTCTTATGAGCCATTATTTATCTCGCTAATATTAATAGTAGTTACTTTTCTTCTATGTCCTACGATTCTTTTAGAATCTTTCCTTCTTCTAAATTGTATAGCATAAACCTTGTCTTTTTTATCTTGGCTTACAACTTTTCCTGAAACTGACGCTTTACCAACATAAGGCTGACCAACAGTTGCATCTTTGCCATCTGAAAGCAAAAGAACCTTATCGAACATTACTTTGTCCCCTTTTTTCTTGTCAGCCATGTAATCTACTTCGATTATTGTGCCAACTTCAACTTTTTCTTGTTGATTACCTGTGTCTATAATTGCGTACATTTCTTAAAATATATATATGCCTAATATTGAGGAACAAAATTTAACTGAATTTTTACAGGATGTAAAGCTGAAAATGGCTAATATTACATTCTCTAAGGATGCTGATATCAATGAAATAAGTGATTTTCTTAATGAAAGCCATGGAAAGTTCATTAGAAGCCAGGTTATCTACTTATATGGCTCAAACTTGGGGATAAAAAAAGAAAGGCTAATAGAGCTTGCTGCGGCATCTGAGCTTATTCATCTTTCAACATTAATTCATGATGATATTATCGATGAAGCTGATCTTAGAAGAAACAAACCAACGGTTGTTAAGAAGTGGGGCTTAAAGAAAGCCATTCTCTATGGAGACTACTTATACACAAAAACTTTTAAAACATTAAATTCTATTGAAAACCATGAGATTGCATCAGTTTTAATAGACTGTGCAGAAAAGCTGATAGAGGGAGAATTCATTCAAATCAGAGCAAATAATACTCTCATGACAATAGACTATTACATGGAGGTAATTGAAAAGAAAACAGCTGTATTATTTTCTGGTATCCTTCATTGCCTTGGTATTTATTCAAAACAAAATCAAGAGAATATAGATCATCTTAGGGATCTGGGCCTATCCTTTGGCAAAGCTTTTCAGCTCAACGATGATTTGGCAGATTTCAATGATTCATCTTCAACTGGCAAGGCAAAATTTAAAGACCTTGACGAGGGAAAGCTTACATTTCCAATCTTAATTGTCCTAAAAGAGATGAGTCAGCAAGAACAAGCAGAATTCAAAGATCAAATTAATTCCAAAGATTTTATTGCAATCAAGGAACAAATAAATGAGAGAGGCGGCTTTAAGAAGACTAGAGATGAAAGAGATGATGCCATCGATAATTGCATTGAATACACTAGCAAATTTATTAAACTAGACAATCTGGACAATATGAAAAAATTTTTAAGGAATACTTTGTTAGCATGAGAAAGGTCGCAATTACAGGTATAGGAGTTATCTCCTGCTTAGGCAACAACAAAAATGAAGTACTTGATTCTCTCAAGAAGGGTCAATCTGGCTTAAAACATAATCAAGAATACATAGATCATGGTATGAGGTGCCATGTTTCAGGGCAAGTAAACCCTGATCTAGATCAAATAGACAGAAAAATGATGAGATTCATGAGTGAAACCTCTGCCTACTCATTCTTAGCAACTAAAGAGGCAATAGAAGATTCTGGGTTGTCAGATGAAGATATTGCTACAGATAAGGTTGGGGTGATTGTTGGTTCTGGAACTGGCTCAAGCAGAGAAATTCATAGGGTTGTAAAAACTGCAGAGGAGAAAGGTATGAAAAGAATTGGGCCATACTCTGTTACAAAAACTATGGCCAATACAACTTCTGCAGCAATCTCAACATTTTTTGGAACAAAAGGTGTTTCTTTCTCAATAGCGTCAGCCTGCTCAACTAGCCTTCACTGCATATCTCATGGCTTTGATCTTATTAAAAATGGGAAGCAAGACATAGTGATTGCTGGCGGTGCAGAAGATGATCATTGGTCAGGTTCAATTATGTTTGATGCCATGGGAGCTTTGAGTACGAAATTTAATGAAACCCCTGAATCTGCTTCAAGACCATACGATTCAAATCGCGATGGTTTTGTTCCATCAGGAGGTGGTGGAATTGTTATTTTAGAAGATATGGACAGTGCCCTTAAAAGAGGTGCGAAGATTTATGGAGAAATTGTATCTTGCGCAGAATCAAGTGATGGCTACTCTCTCGTAAGCCCGTCTGGAGAAGGAGCTTCTAGATGTATGGAAGGGCTCAAAGGCCTAGAGGAAGTTGAATATATTAATACACATGGAACAAGCACGCCTGCAGGAGACATTACAGAACTTAAAGCAATCAAAAAAGTATTTGGTGATAATATGCCTTTGATTTCATCAACCAAATCACTTACTGGCCACTCACTAGGCGCAGCTGGAGTTCATGAAGTTATATATTGTCTGATGATGATGGATAACGATTTTTTGTGTGGAAGCCACAATATTGATGAAATAGATCATGAAGCTGAAGATTTTCCAATTATTAAAGAAAATATTGAGAAGAAAATAAATTGTTTTCTATCTAATTCATTCGGTTTTGGTGGAACTAATGGGTCAATAATTATTCGAAGAGCCTAAAATGGTATATCTTCTTCAAATTTATCATTACTAGGTTTTGAAGACGAACTGGCGGAAGATGAGCTCTCCATGCTGTCACCTTTCGAATCAAGCATTGTCATTTCTCTAGCAACAACTTCAGTGGTGTACCTCTTTTTGCCTTCTGAATCTTCCCAATCTCTTGTTTGAAGTTTTCCTTCAACAAAAATCTTAGAACCTTTTTTTAGATACTGTTCTGCAATTTCTGCTAGCCTTCCAAAAATAACAACTCTGTGCCACTCAACTTGCTCTTTTTGTTCACCAGTATTTTTATCTTTCCATCTTTCTGATGTCGCGACAGATAAATTTGCGACTGGACTTCCTGCTTGAGTATATTTAATCTCAGGATCTGCTCCAAGATTTCCGATAATTAGGACTTTATTTAGGCCGTTTGACATATATATATTCTATAATACTTTTTTCTATTTCATGCTATCAAATTGAAGTTTATTGAGATCAAAAGTGCAAAAGCACATAATTTAAAAAATATATCCCTAAAAATACCAAGGGATAAGCTAACTGTTATTACAGGACTATCTGGTTCTGGCAAATCTTCTCTTGCATTCGACACTATATATGCTGAAGGTCAGCGTAGGTATGTGGAATCACTGTCAACATATGCCAGACAGTTTTTATCAGTTATGGATAAGGCCGATATTGAGTCAATTGAAGGCCTTTCTCCTTCCATTTCTATTCAGCAAAAATCTACATCCCATAATCCGAGATCAACTGTGGGAACTATTACTGAAGTTCATGATTATCTAAGACTTCTTTTTGCAAGAGTAGGCATTCCAAAATGTCCTGATCATGGCCTTGAGCTTGATGCAAAACCTGTTGTATCAATGGTGGCAGATACGATTAAAAAAGAAATAGGAAGTAAAATTTCTGTTTACTCACCAATCATCATGGATGGCAAAGGAGAACACATTGAACTACTTGGCCAACTTATGGCTGAGGGCTTCTCTAAAGTTCGAGTCGATAATGAAATTTATATGATCAATAAGGTTCCTCTTTTAGAAAAAAATAAAAAACATAATATTTCAGTTTTAGTTGATCAATTATTAATAGATGATTCAAAAGACTGTAAACAAAGACTTACAGAATCAATTGAAACAGCAATAAGGTTTTCAAATGGTAGTGTAGATATTGCCGGGAATGAGAACGAATATAGACTATCAAATAGACACTCATGCCCAAAATGCAATTATTCTGTTCAAGAACTTGAGCCAAAAATTTTCTCTTTTAATAATCCAAGCGGGGCATGTGAGGAATGTGATGGGCTTGGTGTAAAAGCATATTTTGATGAAGACAAAATAATTAAATATAAAAATTTATCAGTTGCACAAGGATGTATAGAGCCCTGGAATACTCCATATTACCAAAGCAAGATAATCGGATTATTTGCTGTGCTTGGGGAAGATATCAATACATCGTGGAATAACTTAAAAACAAAAACAAGAGAAACCATTTTATGGGGCATGACAAAAGAAATTACTTTTGAAGACCTTGTTGATAAAAAGAAAAAAACTGAAAAGTTTGAAGGGGTAATTCCTTCATTACAGAAACAATACGATAGAACTGATTCATTCTTCATAAAAGAGAAGATAAATACTTATGTTTCAGAAAAGACATGTAATTCATGTGGAGGGCAAAGACTTAATAAAGTTGCAAGAAATGTTTTTGTTGATGACATGAGTCTTCCTGAAATTAGCAATTTAAAAATAAAGGATGCGCTCGATATTATCGAAAATATGAGTTTAATTGGAAACAAATCTGAAATAGCAGAAAAAATTAGTAGAGAAATAATTCTTAGATTATCTTTTTTACTGGATGTTGGTCTAGATTATTTAAATCTCTCCAGAGGAGCTAACACACTCTCAGGGGGTGAAGCTCAAAGGATCAGGCTCGCAAGCCAAATAGGGTCAGGTCTTGTTGGGGTAATATATGTGTTAGATGAACCATCCATCGGACTCCATCAAAGAGATAATATAAAACTCATTAAAACTCTTGCAAAACTAAGAGACTTGGGCAACACAGTTATAGTAGTTGAGCATGATGAAGAGATGATTAGAGCCGCAGACCATGTTATTGACTTAGGTCCTGGTGCTGGCATACATGGTGGAGAAATTGTTGCAGAAGGAACTCTAAAAGATATCTGCAACTCAAAGAAATCGATCACAGCAGAGTATCTGAAAGGTGAAAAGCTTATTGAATTAAAAGAAAGGGAGAGGAAGGATTCAAATAATTCAATACTTATCTCAGGAGCGACAACGAATAACCTAAATGAAGTAAATGTTGATATTCCCTTAAATAAACTTGTTGCTGTGACAGGCGTTTCTGGGTCTGGCAAATCATCTTTAATTAATCACACTCTAATTCCTGGGATCAATTCAAAACTAAATAATTCAAAACTGCCTGAAAAAACTAAATTTTCTAAATTAATTGGCGAAGAAAATATTGATAAACTTATTTCAATTGATCAGAGCCCAATCGGCAAAACACCTCGAAGCAACCCAGCTACTTACACAGGCCTGTTCACACATATAAGAGATATCTTTGCCAATACCTCTGAATCAAGGGCGAGGGGTTATAAACCAGGCAGGTTTAGCTTTAATGTCGAAGGTGGAAGGTGTGAAAATTGCAGAGGCGAGGGTTGGGTTAAAGTTGAAATGCATTTTCTACCAGATATGTACGTTGAATGTGATGTTTGCAAAGGCAAAAGATTTAGAGATGATACCCTTGAGATTAAATTTAAGGATAAGAATATACATGAGATTCTAGAAATGACAGTTGAAGAAGCAATGTCATTTTTTAAATCAATCCCACAAGTACTAAAAAAACTATCAACCCTTAAAGAAGTGGGTCTTTCTTATGTCAAACTTGGCCAAGCTGCTAATACACTTTCAGGCGGCGAAGCTCAAAGGGTTAAATTATCAAAAGAATTGTCCAAACGAGATACAGGCAATACTCTTTATGTTCTTGATGAGCCTACAACTGGGTTACATTTTTATGATATTCAGATGTTGATGGATGTTTTAAATAAACTGGTAAACAAGGGTAATAGCGTAATTGTAATTGAGCATAATTTAGATGTAATCAAATTAGCTGACTGGATAATCGATTTAGGGCCTGAAGGTGGAGATGGTGGAGGCTATCTTGTAGCAGAAGGAGATCCGAAAACAATCAAGAAATCAAAGAAATCCTATACTGGTAAAATGTTGAAAATTAATTAAGAAACTTTGACCACCAGCCTTTCTTCTCTTCTTCGTTCTTTTCAGAAGGTTTCTTGACAGCTGGCTTACTTGCTGGTTTTTTGTCTGCGGTTTTCTTTGAAGCTGCTTTTTTTGGCTCTGCTTTTTTGTCTGCAGTTTTCTTTGAAGCTGCTTTTTTTGGCTCTGCTTTTTTGTCTGCAGTTTTCTTTGGAGCTGACTCTTTCACAACAGTTTCTTCAGTTTTAGTCTCAGGAATTGTATTTTGAGTTTCAGGTGTAAATTCTTCAACAATCGCATCATCTGATTTTGTTTCTTGATCTTGATTTCTAATTGTTAGCTCGACATAAGAAATATCAGCTTTGTCACCAGCTCTGAATCCACCTTTTATGACTCTTAAGTAACCGCCATTTGTTTCTTTGAACCTTGGACCAAGGTCGGAGAACAGCTTTGAAGTTGCATCTTTAGAATTTAAGTTTGAAAGCACAGTGCGTCTGTTGTGAAGTGTATCTTCTTTTGCTCGTGTGATAAGAGGCTCTAAGAACCTTCTAAGCTCTTTGCCTTTCTCAACTGTGGTCTTGATGACCTCATGCTCAATTAATGAAATAGCCAGATTCCTCATCATAGCCATACGATGTGATGATGTTCTGCTAAATCTTCTACTTAACTTTCTATGTCTCATTATTACATTGGTGGCCAATTCTTGAGGACTGTTCCCATTGATAAACCTCTTGAAGCAAGCTCATCTTTAATTTCATTTAATGATTTTTTACCTAGATTTGGTGTTTTTAGAAGGTCCATTTCACTTCTTTGTATTAAATCACCAATTAAGAAAATATTTTCTGCTTTTAAACAGTTTGTTGATCTTACTGTTAGCTCAAGCTCTTCAATAGATCTTAGAAGCAGTGGATCAAAATCATATTTATCTTTTCTTGTTTCTTTTCTTGATACTAATTCTTCATCAACAAATACGGATAGCTGATGCTGCATGATTGTTGCTGCGTATTTCACAGCTAGCTTAGCATCAATTGAGCCATCAGTTTCAAGATCAAGGATTAGCTTATCAAGATCTGTTCTATTCTCTACTCGAGCATTCTCAACTTTATAATTCACTCTTTTTACAGGTGAGAAAATTGCATCAAGGTGAAGAGAATCAACACTTTTATCTTTGTTTTCCTCTGCTGGCACATAACCAATACCTGTTTTGACTTTAAGGGTCATAGAAAGTTTCTTTGGCTCAACTAAAGTTGCAATCACATGATCAGCATCCATTACTTCTACACCTGCTGGAAGTTCAAGGTCAGATGCTGTAATAGTTTTTGGTGTTTTAATATCAAGCTTCAGTTCAGCTTCTGAAGGACCATCAAGTTTGATTGCTAAATCTTTTAGATTTAATAAAACATCTAGGATATCCTCTTTAACTCCTTCAATTGTTCCATACTCATGTGATACGCCATCAATTTTTACTTCAGTAATGGCAGCACCAGGCATATAAGAAAGCATAATTCTTCTTAAACTATGTCCAATGGTATAGCCAAACCCTCTTTCAAAAGGCTCAAGAACAACTCTTAAGTTATTTTTATCTAATTCATCTACCTTTACTACTTCAGGCGCTAAAACGTTTAATTTATCTTCCATATTTATCCTCTATTATTTTGAGTACAACTCAATAATTAAGTTTTCATTTATTTCTGAACTTAGCTCTGATCTATCAGGGTAACTTAAGAAGGTCCCTTTCATTTCATCGAAGCTTACTTCAATCCAACTAGCTTTCTCTTTAGATTTGGCCAGTTCAACTGCAGCTTTAATTCTTAAATGTTCTTTTGATTTATCTCTCACAGAGATCACATCGTCTGGTTTTACAATGTATGAAGGTATGTTAACTGCCTTACCATTTACTTCTATAGACTTATGAGAAACGATTTGACGTGCTTCAGCTCTTGTAACCCCAAAGCCCATTCTGTATACAACGTTATCAAGCCTTGTTTCTAACAAGTTAAGCAGATTCTCACCTGTGTTGCCTTTAGTTTTTGCAGCTTTAAGATAGTAGTTTCTAAACTGTCTCTCAAGCAAACCATACATTCTTTTAACTTTTTGTTTTTCTCTTAATTGTGTTCCATAGCCAGATAAACGCCCTCTGGGATTTGCGTTCCCCGGCTTATTATCTAACTTACATTTTGACTCAATAGCTCTTGTGCCTGATGTCAACATCAGATCTGTGCCTTCTCTTCTTGAAAGTCTTAGTCTTGGTCCTCTATATCTTGCCATTACACTCTTCTCTTTTTAGGTGGTCTACATCCATTATGTGGAAGTGGAGTCACATCAGTTATTTTATTAATTCTTAACCCGCAGCCATTTAAAGCTCTAATTGAAGACTCTCTTCCAGCTCCTGGTCCTTTTACTCTGACTTCAAGATTTACCATACCCATGTCTTTGGCCATATTGCCTGCTCTTTCAGCAGCAATCTGTGCAGCAAAAGGAGTGCTTTTACGTGAACCCTTGAATCCAGCGCCACCAGATGTTGCCCAACATAACGCATTACCACCCATATCAGTGATCATTACAATTGTGTTATTGAATGATGCCTGTATGTGGGCTATTCCGTCAGTCACGATTCTTTTTGTCTTCTTTTTACCAGCCATTATGCTTTAATCGGTTTCCTTGGACCTTTTCTTGTTCTTGCGTTTGTTTTTGTTCTTTGCCCTCTAAGTGGCAGACCTTTTCTATGTCTTATGCCTCTATAGCAACCTAAATCCATTAATCTTTTGATATTAAAGTTAATTTCTCGTCTTAGATCACCTTCAATCTGGAAGTTTTTAAGCTCATCCCTTATTTTATCTAGCTGCTCTTCACTTAACTCAGATACTTTCTTGCTATATTTAATTTTTAGCTTATCGCAAATGTCTTGTGCTGTTTTTCTTCCAATACCATAAACATGAGTGAGTGAAACATCTACATGCTTGTTGTCTGGTATGTTTATTCCGCCTACTCTAGCCATTATTATCCTTGTCTTTGTTTATGTCTCTTGTTCTTACAAATAACAAAAACTGTTCCAGATCTTTTCACGATCTTGCAATCTTTGCATATTCTTTTTACTGACGATCTTACCTTCATCTTCTTCTACTCTTTTTTGAGCTCGAAATATTAGCATTTTTTAGGATAGATGCATATTGTTGGCTCATAACATATGATTGAATTTGTCTTTGCAAATCTAGCATCACTACTACCACGATTAGTACTGATGTTCCGCCTAAGTAAAATGAGATCCCAAAGCTATTGATTAGTATTAATGGAAGAATACATACTAGAGATAGATAGAAGGCTCCAAATACAGTTAATCTTGAAAGAATTGTGTCTATAAATGTAGCTGTTTGTTCTCCCGGTCTAATGCCTGGAATATAGGCTCCACCTCGTTTTAAGTTGTCAGCCATATCATTTGAGCTAAAAGTAAGTGCAAGCCAGATGTAGCAGAAAGAAACAATCAAGATCACAAACAAAAGAATATATAAAGGCTGTCCTGGGTTTAAATAAAGAGCAAACTCCTGTAAACCACCCAAACCATCAACATTACCAAACCATGAAGATAACGATGCAGGGAACAATAAGAATGTACTTGCAAAAATAGCTGGAATTACACCAGACATATTAAGCTTTAATGGTAAGAAACTTGATGGTGCTTGTACCATGCCTCTTACTTGATGCCTTTGAGCATAGTTTACTGTTATTTTTCTTTGTGCATTTTCTACAAAAACGACAAAGGCAACTACCAATAAGGTTAGTATCCCAAGCACTATTAGTAATAAATAATTGAGATCGCCTTGTTGTGTTTGCTCAAGGGCTTGACCAAAAGATCTTGGTACTCCAACGATAATTGATGTTGCGATAATTAAAGATATACCATTTCCAATACCTCTTTCTGTAATCTGCTCACCAAGCCACATCAAGAAGACAGTACCAGTTACTATTGAAAATACTGCAACGACTGCACTAAAAAAGCTCCCAGCATCTATTAATCCAGCAGTTTGCAATGTGATAGTTAGCGCTGTTGATTGAATAAGTGCAAAAACAACTGTGCCATAACGCGTGTATTGTGTAATTTTGTTTCTTCCTGCCTGCCCATCTTTCTTTAACTCTTGCAAATATGGAACTGAGTTAGAAAAAAGCTGCATCACAATTGCTGCTGAAATATATGGAACCACACTCAAGGCAAAAATACTCATTCTTTCGAGCGCTCCGCCTGAAAATAGATTGAAATATTGAAGTATTGTTCCCTGACTTTGTTGGAATAGGGCTGCAACTTGCTCTGGATTTATGCCTGGAATAGGGATGTGTGTTCCTATTCTATAAACAAGAAGAGCTAGTGCTACAAAGCCAAGTCTTCTCCAAAGTTCAGACATTGAGTTATCCAAATGTTACTCCTTTAGATGTCTTAATGTTTTCATCAGTTGGCTTAGCTAGCAATTTGCCTTCACCATAGATTTTTACCTTCTTTGTAGATTTTTTAATCAAGCCAAGCTTTTTAAGATTTTCAATGTCAATTTTTTTGACATCGGCCAGCACTTTCACATTTAAGCTTTGTGTTACTCTTGAAACCCTTGAGGTAAAACCAAACTTCGGCACTCTCATCTGCAATGGCATTTGACCACCCTCAAAACCAGGTCTCACGTTACCGCCAGATCTTGATTTTTGACCTTTGTGCCCGCGTCCTGCTGTTTTACCAGTACCTGAGCCAGTACCTCTACCAACTCTTTTTCTTTCTGATCTTGATTTTGGATCTGAAATACTATTTAAAGCTACCTTATCCATTTACTTAACCTCTTCAACGTTTAATAAATATTCAACTTGGTTGATCATACCTCTAACTGAAGGAGTATCCTCTAGCACTCTTGAGTCACCAATACCTCTTAAACCAAGACCTTTCACAGAAAGTCTGTGGTTTGGTTTTCTGCCTATTAAGCTTTTAATCTGTGTGACCTTAACTTTTGCCATTATTTCCTTCTTTCTTTTACCATATCTGGTGATTCCATCTTGGAAAGACCATTTACTGTTGCTCTAACAACATTAATTGGGTTGGTTGATCCGTAACACTTTGCTAACACATTTTTAATTCCAACAAGCTCAAGCACAGCACGCATCGCACCACCGGCAATGATACCTGTACCTTCAGATGCTGGCTGCATGTAAACTTTTGTTGCGGAGCTTTTTTCCGTAATCGGGTACCAAAGTGTATTTCCATTCAATTCAACATTAACTAAACTTCTTTTTGCTTCATCAAGTGCTTTTTGAATAGCTACAGGAACTTCTTTAGCTTTACCTCTTCCAAAACCAACTCGACCATTTCCATCACCAACTACAGTTAAAGCCGTAAATGACATAACTCGTCCACCCTTAACCGTTTTGGCAACTCTATTAACTTGTACCAACTTTTCAACAAGAGTATCTTGTTGATTTGTGCTTTGTAAACCTTGATTTTCCACTAGAATTCTAACCCTCCGTCTCTTGCTGCTTCAGCTAATGCTTTTACTCTGCCGTGATATTTATAACCGGATCTGTCAAAAGTCACTTTTTTATGTCCTAACTCAACTGATTTTTTTGCAATTTCGGCACCAACAAATTTTGCAGCCTCAATATTCCCACCATTTGCCCCGCTAAAAGCTTTCTGTTGAGTAGATATTGTTGCTAAAACACAACCATTTGATGAATCAATTAACTGTGCGGTAATGTTTTTTAACGATCTAGAAATAGCAACCCTCATACCACCGGTTTTTTGTAGTGTGGCTCTAAGTTTTTTTGATCTTCTTATCCTTGAAACTGCTTTACTCATATTTAACCTGCTGCTGCTTTCTTCCTTTCTTTTCTTACCACATGCTCTCCATCAATAAATATACCTTTTCCTTTGTATGGTTCTGGAGGCCTAAATGACCTAATCTCTGCACATACTTGGCCTAGCACTTGTTTATTATTTGATGAAACATTAAATTCTGTTTGGTTTTCTGATTTAGCATCCACTCCTTCAGGCAAGTTATATTCAACAGGGTGTGAAAAACCAAGTGTCAAAACAATTTTTTTACCTTGTACATTGGCTCTGTAACCTACTCCATTGAGCTTAATGTTCTTTGTATAACCTTCACTTACACCAATCATGTAGTTATAGATCAATGCACGCATAGTTCCAGCCATTGCTTTCTCATCATCAGAACTCCACTTAACTTGAACAGCATTGTCTTCTATAGCGAATGAAACACTTTCATGAATATCAAGAGAAAGCTCGCCCTTTGGTCCTTTAAAATTAATAGTATTATTCTCTGAAGCGACTGTTACACCGTCAGGAATGTTTACTGGATCCTTTGCAATACGTGACATTAAAATACCTTACAAATAATTTCTCCGCCCATTTCGGACTTAATAGCTTGTCTATCTGTCATCAAGCCTTTGCTTGTTGTTAGAACTTTGATTCCTAGCCCTCTTTTATGTGGCTTGATATCTTTATAACTAATATATTGTCTTAGGCCTGGCTTAGACTCTCTTACCAGTTCCTTTATCACAGGCTGGTCGTTGAAATACTTAAGCGTTATCTCTAGTTCATCAAAGTCTTTTTTTACTTTTTTTACCGATGCAAGATAACCTTCTTTCACCAGAAGCTTTGTTAATTCGTGTTTTAGCTTGGAATAAGGAGCATTGACTGACTCTTTCTTTCTCATCAGTGCATTTCTTATTCTTGTTAATAGGTCTGCTATTGGATCTGTCATAATTTTACCAACTTGATTTCTTGATGCCTGGCAACTTTCCTGACATTGCTAATTCTCTTAATTTAGTTCTGCTCAAACCAAATTTTCTATACACGCCTTTCGGCCTCCCTGTAAGGGCACATCTTCTAACTACTCTTGTTGGATTTGAGTTCCTTGGTAGCTTTTGTAGTTTTCTTTGAATATCCATTTTTTCTTCAAATGTAGCTGCTTGCTTTTGCTCTTGCTTGAGCGCAGCTCTCTTACTTGCATACTTATCTACAAGTTTTATTTTTTTCTTTTCTCTTTCTATGATTGATTTTCTAGCCATTTTTACCTCTAAATGGAAAATTAAAACTTTGTAATAACTCTTTAGCAGATAAATCATCTTTGGCTGAAGTTGTTATTGCTATATCCATGCCTCTTAGCTTATCGACTTTGTCATAATCGATTTCAGGGAAGATGATTTGTTCTTTTACGCCCATATTGTAATTACCTTGACCATCAAAAGATTTTTCACTTAAACCCCTAAAATCTTTTTCACGCGGGATAGCTAAATCAACCAGCCTTTCAAAAAAGTCATACATCCTATCACCACGCAATGTTACTTTGCATCCAATTGGATACTCTTCTCTAATCTTGAAGGAAGCCACAGCTTTTCTCGCCTTAGTCACAACAACCTTTTGCCCAGCAATTGCCTCTAAATCTTTGACAGCGTTTTCCAGAACACCTTTATCTTTTGAAGCTTCACCAACACCCATATTGATTGTGATTTTTGTCAACCTAGGCACTTCCATTATTGATTTGCATCCTAACTTTTCTTTAAGTTGTGGAGCAATCTCTTTGTTAAATCTATCCTTAAGATTCATTACTTAATATCCTTGCCTGTTGATCTAAAAACTCTTTTCTTTTTACCTTCATCATCAGCAAAAGCAATTTTGTCCTGTTTCTTTGTTGATGGATTCCAAATCATCACATTGGATAGATTAATTGGCATCTCTTTCTCGACTATTCCACCAGTTATACCAAGCTGTGGATTAGGCCTTGTATGTTTTTTTGCTAAATTAAGGTCATTAATAATGCATTTCTCGCCCATAATGCTTTTGATGTTACCTCTTTTGCCTTTTTCTCTTCCTGTGATAACAATCACTTCATCACCTTCTCTAAGTTTTGTATTTTTCAATTTCATTACAGAACCTCCGGTGCAAGTGAGACAATCTTCATAAACTTAGCTGATCTTAGTTCTCTTGTTACAGGGCCAAATATTCTAGTTGCTATTGGATCTCTTGTGTTATTGAGTAATACCACTGCGTTCTCGTCAAAACCTATCTTAGATCCATCCGGTCTTCTTACTCCAGATTTTGTTCTAACAATAAGTGCATTCATAACAGAACCTTTCTTGATTTTGCTTTGAGGCAAAGCTTCTTTGACAGCTACTTTAATAACATCACCTATATTTGCTGATCTTCTTTTTGAGCCGCCAAGGACTTTAATGCACATTACTGCTCTTGCACCGCTATTATCGGCAACTTTTAACATGCTCTGTGTTTGAATCACTCTCCAGCTCCTTTTTTGATAACATCAACTAATACCCAGCTTTTTGACTTAGAAATTGGCTTGCACTCCTGAATAAGAACGATATCTCCTTCTTTTGAAGCTTCTTTTTCATCATGCACGTGATATTTAGTTGATAAATTAATGTATTTACCATATTTCGGATGCTTCTTTCTTCTTGCAACAACTACAGTGACTGTTTTATTCATTTTGTCACTTGTTACTGTTCCTTGTAATGTCTTAGCTGCCATTTTCTTTACTTAGCTCCGTTTTAATTCTTGCAATTTCTTTTTTTGTTTCTTTAAGCATATGACTCTCTTTAAGTTGGCCCATTTTATGTTTGAAATTGTTTTCAAACAACACTTTTCTATTAGCAATTAGCTCCTTCTTTAAATCTTCAGGTTTCATGCTTTTGTAGTCTTTAGTTTTCTTAGCCATTTGTTCCTCTTTTAACAAAAGTAGTTCCCATAGGTAATTTAGCGCCAGCAAGCTCAAATGCTCTTCTAGCATCTTCCTCACTAACTCCTGCTACTTCATAAATAATCTTTCCTGGTTTAATGGGGCTTGCCCAATATTCAACGTTACCTTTACCTTTGCCCATTCTAGTTTCAAGTGGTTTTTTTGTTATTGGCTTATCAGGGAATGCTCTAATCCAGACTTTACCACCTCTTTTTATATATCTAACCAAGGCTCTTCTGGCTGCCTCAATTTGTCTTGAGGTCAACATGCCATGGGAAGTAGCTTTTAATCCAAAATCTCCAAATGACACAGTTGAGCCTGCAGATGCAAAACCTCTGTTCCTGCCCTTCATCTGTTTTCTATATTTTGTTTTCTTAGGTTGTAGCACCTTTGTCTCCTCTATAAATCCAAACTTTTACGCCAATTATTCCGTAAGTTGTTAAAGCTTCACTTGTTGCATAATCAATATCTGCTTTAAGAGTATGAAGAGGCACTCTACCTTCTCTATACCATTCTGATCTTGCAATCTCGGCACCATTTAATCTGCCAGAAACCTCTATTCTAATGCCTTTAGCACCTTGTCTCATTGTGTTCTGAACTGCTCTTTTCATTGCTTTTCTGAACATGATTCTTTTTTCTAGTTGTTGGGTTACTGATGTAGCAACAAGTTGTGCATCCAAGTCTGGCTGCTTAACTTCAACAACATTTAATTTGACATCCTGCCCTAAGAGTTTCTTTAAAGCTTTCTTAATTTTTTCTATTTCTTCACCTTTCTTGCCGATAACAACACCTGGACGTGAGGTTTTAATATCTACTATGATCTCTTCCATTGTTCTTTTTATTATTACTGAGCTAATTGGTGCTTGTGGCAGTATTTCTTTTACTCTTTCTCTTACTTTGATGTCTTCAAGCACGAGTTTTGAATAATCTTTTGATTTGGCAAACCAGACAGAGTCATGATCTCTTGATGTTCCAAGTCTAAAGCCTACTGGATTAACTTTCTGACCCATCTATAGCCTCCTCTTTGTTTGTTAATTTAATTTCTATGTGGCACATTGGTTTCCTCATTCTGTCAGCCCTACCTCGAGCTCTTATTTTTATTCTTTTCATTACAAGACCTTTATTAACAATGATTGATTTTATTTTTAAGTTATCGACATCAGCGTTTTCATTGTTTTCAGCATTTGATATTGCAGAGTTAAGAAGTTTTTTAATTAAAGAAGCTCCTTTTTGCTTTGAAAAGTTAAGAATATCTAAGGCTTTATCAACATCTTTACCTCGTACAAGGTCTGCAACAAGGCATGCCTTTTGTGGAGATAATCTTGCGCCTTTTAAATAAGCTCTCACTTCCATCATTAACTCTTCACCTTCCTATCACCAGCATGCATTTTAAATGTTCTTGTTATTGAAAACTCACCCAATTTTTGACCAACCATATCTTCTTTAACAAATACAGGGATATGTTGCCTTCCATTGTGAACAGCAATTGTTAGTCCGACCATGTCAGGAGTAATCATTGAGCTTCTTGACCAAGTTTTGATTGGCTTTCTATCATTTGTTTCTTTTGCTTTTGCAATTTTTTTCTCTAAAGATAAGTCGACAAATGGTCCTTTTTTACTTGATCTAGCCATTACTTATACCTCCTTTTTACAATCAATCTATCTGAAGCCTTAGGCTTTCTTGTTCTATACCCTTTTGTTGGCATACCCCACGGAGTTACAGGGTTTCTACCACCTGAGGTTTTACCTTCACCACCACCATGCGGGTGATCTACCGGGTTCATGGCAACACCTCTTACAGTTGGCCTTACACCTCTCCATCTTTTAGCTCCCGCTTTACCCAATGATTTTAAGTTGTGTTGAGAGTTTGAAATAACGCCAATAGTTGCTCTGCAGCTTAGAAGAATTTTTCTCATCTCGCCTGAACTTAACCTTAATGTTGCGTATTTTCCTTCTTTTGCTACTAATCTTGCAGTTGTCCCTGCCGATCTAACAAGTTGAGCTCCTTTTCCAGGTTTCATCTCTACACAATGCACTTCAGTACCTTGTGGAATATTTTTTAGTGGGAGACAGTTTCCAGGTTTAATAGGTGCCTTATCGCTTGAAATAACTTTTGCTTTCTCTTTTAGATCTTTAGGAGCAATAATGTAAGCTTTTTCACCATCTTTAAACTCAATTAACGCGATGTTTGCAGATCTGTTTGGATCATACTCAACTCTTAGTACCGTTGCTTCAATATCAAGCTTGTTGCGTTTGAAATCTATGATTCTGTAAAGTCTTTTGTGGCCCCCACCTCTGTGTCTTACAGTAATATGGCCATTGTTGTTTCTTCCAGATGTTCTTTTTTTGGATTCAACAAGAGTTTTTTCGGGCCTACCTTTATGTAGGTCCTCTTTAATCTGAACTCTAAACCTTCTGCCTGGTGAGGTTGGTTTTGCTTTTATGATAGCCATTATTTAAACGGGTTCTCCAGGTTAATTTCTTTTCCATCAGCTAACTTTACGTAGGCTTTTTTGTATGTGCTTGTTTTGTATTTGCCGAATCTTGTTCTTTTGTTCTTAAATTTAGTATTTAAAACACGAACAGAATCCACAGTAACACCAAAAATTTCTTCAATTGAGTTTTTGATGTCTGTTTTTGTTGCCTCTTTTGCAACTTTAAACACATAAGTATTTGATGTGCTCTTTTCAATCGCAGCTTTTTCTGTAATTACAGGATTCTTAAGTGTTGTGTATATCTTTTCACTTAACATTTACAACCTCCTTAAGAACTGGAATTGCAGAGTGCGTTACCAAGATATGTTTTGCTTTGAGCAAATCATATGGATTGATATCTCTGGCATCAAGAAAACCAAAAGATTTTAGATTTCTAATTGCAAGCATTGTATTTTGATCTGCCTCAGATGTAATTAACAGAGCTGAATCAACTCCTGTTTTGTTAAAGAATTCAACGGCTAGTTTTGTTTTAGGTTCTTTGAATGAAACATCTTCAACTAGTGTTAATCTTTTTTCTGTTTTAAATTTTGAAAGAATTGAAGCAAGCGCTTTCTTGGCCATCTTTTTGTTCATCTTCTTTTCATGGTTTTTTATATTCGCAAAGGTGACACCGCCACCTACCCACAATGGGCTTCTTATTGTTCCTGCTCTTGCTCTACCAGTTCCTTTTTGTCTAAATGGTTTTTTACCGCCACCTCTCACATCAGATCTGTTTTTTAGCTTTACTGAGCCTTGTCTTTGGTTTGACAAATAACTTGTAAGTGCCTGATGAACCAAAGATTGATTGAACTCAACTGAAAAAACTTCTGATGGAAGTCTTGGTGCAGTTGTTTTCTTTGTTTCTGTCGCTGCCATTATTTGTCCTCTTCTTTGTTTTCTTCAGCTATTTCTTCTGCAGGGGCCTCTTCTTTAGCTTCTTCTACTGGAGCTGCTGCTTCTTCTACTGGAGCTGCTGCTTCTTTTACTGGAGCATCAACTGGAGCTGCTGCTTCTTCAGCTACTGGTGCGGGTACTGTAAAGGAGTGACCACCTTTTATAGAAGGGGTAATCTTTACGAAAGATCCTATTGATCCTGGAATAGCTCCTTTAATTAGAATCAGGTTATCTTCAAGGTCTATTCTTGCAACATCTAAACTCTGAACCGTTGTTTTTGCACTGCCGTAATGACCAGCCATTTTTTTCCCTTTGAAAACTCTCCCTGGAAACTGACACTGCCCAATTGACCCTGGAGCTCTATGAGATAATGAATTACCGTGAGTAGCATCCTGGGTTTTAAAGTTATGTCTCTTAACAACACCTGCAAAGCCTTTACCTTTCGATACACCTGAGACATCTACTTTTTCAGTTTCGTTAAAGAACTCTAAAGTTACCTCGTCAAAATTTGAAATGCTGTCGAACTCGTCTTCTGTTAAATTGAATTCAGTAAGGTATCCATTATCAATCCCATTATCTTTAAATTTCTTTTGATTGCTTTTTGAAACATTCTTTTTGGAACCATAATTCACTTGAATTCCAAAATAACCATCTTTTTCTTGGGTCTTTCTTTGAACAATCTTACTTTTAGAAACTTGGACAACAGTAACAGGAATAGATTTACCGTCATCTTTAAAGACGCGCGTCATACCAACTTTTGTTCCTACGATTCCAAGCATTTTAATTTAAGGTAATTTTCACATCGACGCCAGCTGCTATATCTAGCCTCATTAATGCGTCAACTGTTTGTTCAGTAGGGTTAATGATATCGAAAAGCCTTTTGTGAGTCCGAGTTTCATACTGATCACGAGCATCTTTATCTTTGTGAGGAGATATCAATACTGTAAGCCTTTCTTTCTTTACAGGTAAAGGGATAGGACCGATAACTTTAGCTCCGGTTTTGGTAACTGTCTCAAGAATTTCTTTAGTAGATTTATCAACCAACTTATGATCGAAAGCCTTGAGTTTTATTCTAATTTTTTGCTGTTCCATAATCCCCTTTTAGATTTGAAAGACCACGATTTTAAGCCTTTAGAACGGGACTGTCAAAGAATATTGTTAATTCTTATTGATAATTTCTTCGGTAAGATTAGATGGAACTTCAAGGTATTTTTTGAACTCCATGGTATAAGTAGCTCTTCCTTGTGTTGCTGAACGCAAATCTGTAGCATATCCAAACATTTCTGATAGAGGAACAAGGGCTGCAATAGCCTTTCCTGAAGGGATATCCTCCATATTTTGTACCTGACCTCTTCTTCTATTTAGATCTCCAACTACATCACCCATGTAATCTTCTGGTGTTACAACCTCAACATCCATCATTGGTTCGAGTAGTATTGGTCTAGCTTTCATTGCACCGTCTTTAGCTGCCATTGAACCAGCTAATTTAAATGCCATTTCACTAGAATCAACATCATGGTAAGAACCATCATAAAGTGTTACTTTTACTCCCTGTAATGGATATCCAGCAACAACACCATTTTGAAGTTGTTCTTTTACCCCTTTTTCTACAGCAGGAATGTACTCTTTTGGTATTGCTCCACCTTTAATCTCATCGACAAACTCGAACTCTTCTTCACATGGTTCCATTCTCATAAGAACATGACCATATTGACCTTTACCACCTGATTGTTTTGCATATTTTTGTTCACATTCAACTGATTGAGTAATTGCTTCTCTGTATGCTACTTGTGGTTTACCGACATTTGCTTCAACACTAAACTCTCTTTTCATTCTTTCAACCAGGACTTCAAGGTGAAGTTCACCCATTCCAGAAATGATTGTTTGACCTGACTCTTCATCAGAGCTGACTCTAAATGAAGGATCTTCTTGTGCAAGCTTACCTAGAGCAATAGACATTTTTTCTTGATCTGGCTTAGATTTTGGTTCAACAGCAAGAGAGATAACTGGTTCAGGGAATTCCATTCTTTCAAGAACTACTAAACTCTGTGCATCTGAAAGAGTGTCACCAGTAGTAATGTTTTTGAGACCAATACAAGCTGCTATGTCTCCAGCTCTCACTTCTTTGATTTCTTCTCTATTGTTAGAATGCATTTGTACCATTCTTCCAATTCTTTCTTTGTTATCTTTAACAGTGTTTATCACCCCATCACCTTGAGATAGAACACCTGAATAAACCCTAATAAATGTTAGATTCCCAACAAAAGGGTCTGTAGCAATTTTAAATGCCAAAGCTGAAAATGGCTCTTCATCACTTGAACTTCTTGATGTTGCTTCTTCTGTTTTTGGATTAATGCCTTCAATAGCTTTCACTTCATCAGGTGCAGGAAGAAATTCAATAACTGCATCAAGAACTGCTTGTACACCTTTATTTTTAAAAGCTGAGCCACACAGTGCTAATGTAATTTCATTTGCTAGAACCCTTTCTCTTAGCCCTTTTTTAATTTCATCCTCTGAAAGATCTCCACCCTCTAAATATTTCTCCATTAAAGTTTCATTTGCTTCTGCTGCTGCTTCAACAAGCTCTTCTCTCAATGTCTCACACTTATCTTTTAAGTCTTCAGGAATATCTGTGTATTCAAAAGTTGAACCTTTGTCCTCTTCATTCCAAGTTATTGTTTTCATCTTGATCAGATCAATAACCCCTTTGAAGTCATCTTCAGCTCCGATGTTATATTGAATTGGGACAACTGCTGCTCCTAATCTGTCTCTAATTTGACCGACAACTCTTTCAAAATCAGCTCCAGCTCTATCCATTTTGTTAACAAAAACAATTCTTGGAACTTCGTATCTATTGGCTTGTCTCCATACTGTCTCGGATTGCGGTTGAACACCTGAGGATCCACAGAATACTACTACTGCACCATCAAGAACTCTGAGAGATCTTTCAACCTCAATAGTGAAATCAACGTGACCAGGAGTGTCAATTATATTTACTCTATGCTCATCGAACTGTTGCTCCATACCACTCCAGAAACATGTTGTTGCAGCTGAAGTAATGGTAATACCTCGTTCTTGCTCTTGCTCCATCCAGTCCATAGTTGCTGCACCATCATGAACTTCACCAATTTTATGTGAGATGCCTGTATAGAAGAGAACTCTTTCTGTTGTTGTTGTTTTACCTGCGTCAACGTGTGCGCATATACCAATGTTTCTGTACCTATTGAGAGGTGTTTTCCTAGCCATAATTTAAAACCTAAAATGTGAAAATGCTTTGTTGGCTTCTGCCATTTTATGCATGTCTTCTTTTTTCTTAACCGCTGAGCCTCTTCCTTCTTTTGCTTCTTTGAGTTCTGCAGCTAGTCGTGCTGGCATTGATTTTTCTTTTCTTTTTCTAGCAGCCTCAACCAACCATCTCATTGCTAGAGCGGTTCTTCTCTTTGCTCTAACCTCAACAGGAACTTGATATGTAGCGCCACCGATTCTTCTTGATCTTACTTCCACTACAGGAGCTACCTTGTCTAATATTTTTCTAAATACATCTACCAGATCTTCATCTTTGTTATCTTTTTCAAGCTGTTCGAATGCACCATACACAATACTTTCTGCAATAGACTTTTTACCATCAACCATTAATTGATTCATGAACTTTGCTACAAGCTCACTTTCATACTTTGAATCAGGAATTATTTTTCTTTTAGGTGCAGCTCTTCTTCTCATTATTTGCCCCTTTTTGCTCCGTACTTAGAACGGCCCTGTTTTCTATCCGAAACACCTGAAGTATCTAATGCACCCCTGACTGTATGATATCGAACACCTGGTAAGTCTTTTACTCTTCCGCCTCTAATTAGAACTACAGAGTGTTCTTGTAGGTTATGTCCCTCTCCACCAATATAAGAAGTAACTTCAAAACCTGAAGTTAATTTAACCCTGCAAACTTTTCTCAAGGCAGAGTTAGGTTTTTTTGGCGTAGTTGTATAAACACGAGTACATACACCTCTCCTCTGTGGGCAGTTTTTTAATGCAGGAACATCACTCTTTGTAGCTTTAGTTCTACGTGGTTTCCTAACTAATTGATTAATAGTAGCCATAATTTTAAAAAGTGAATGATAATGCAGGGTTATTCATGGGTCAATCTTTACTGAAAGCTTTCTGAAAGTTCTTTTTTCAGTGCCTCTTCAATATCCTGTATCTCCTCAGATAGAACACTTGATTTTTGGTTAGCCGCAAATCCTGTTCCAGCTGGAATTAATCTACCTACCACTACGTTTTCTTTTAAACCTCTAAGTGTATCTTTCTTGCTTGTAACAGCAGCTTCAGTTAGAACTCTAGTTGTTTCTTGGAATGAAGCAGCAGAAACAAATGAATCTGTTGATAACGCTGCCTTTGTAATTCCTAACAGCATTCTTTCAAATTCAGCAGGCTTTTTATCAGATGAGGTTAAATTTTTATTAGTTCCTCTTACCTGATTTAGCTCAACAACATCGCCTTCTAAATAATCACTATCTCCAGGCTCAGTAATTGTTACCTTTTTCATCATTTGTCTACAAATACACTCAATGTGCTTATCATTGATAACAACACCTTGAAGCCTGTAAACATCTTGTACTTCTGAAATTAGGTGCTTAGCCAACTCTTCAACTCCATGAAGTGCTAAAAGGCTATGTGTATCAACTGGTCCGTGACAGACTATATCGCCTTTTTCAATGTAGTCACCTTCTAAGAAGGCTACAGCTCTATGTTTTTGAATCATCATTTCAACTGGTTCACCTTTTTCAGGAGTTAAAACTAATCTCTTTCTTCCTTTAGTTTCTTTACCGTATGAAAGCACTCCAGATGCTTCAGCATATATTGCACCATCTTTTGGTTTTCTAGCTTCAAATAAGTCGGCAACTCTTGGCAAGCCACCAGTGATATCTTTAGTTTTTGTACCTTCAACCGGTACCCTAGCTACAAATTCACCTTTGGTTACTTTATTACCATTATTTTTCATGAGAATTGATTTTGAAGGAAGCGAGTATGTGGCAATAACTTTTTTCTTTCCATCAAGAACTGTTAATGATGGTGTCATGCCCTTGCCCTTTACTGGTCTATCATTAAGGTCTATAACTTCTCTTGTTGTTGATCCTGTAAGGTCATCAACATCTACTTTCATAGTTACATCCTCTGATAAATCATTGAATGAAATTGTTCCCTCCGCTTCAGCAATGATAGGTAAAGTTAGTGGGTCCCATTTAGCAATGAGCGTTCCAGGCTCAACCTTTGAGCCATCAGAATAAAGAATTTCAGCACCATAAGGGACTGAATACTTCTCAAGAAGGTTTTCCTCATCATCCTGAATAGTCAAATGAGCATTTCTTGAAACCACAATAAATTCACCGTTTTTCTTCTCAACTGTTTTTAAAGATGAGTCAAAGACAATATTTCCACCTCTTAGGGTAGTTATTGAATCATCTTCAGAAGCTCCAGATGCTGCTCCACCAATGTGGAAAGTACGCATAGTAAGTTGTGTACCTGGCTCACCGATTGATTGTGCAGCAACAACACCAACTGCCTCACCTATGTGTACTTGATGGCCTCTAGCAAGATCTCTTCCATAACACTTAGCGCACAAGCCATGACTTGCTTCGCATGTTATTGGAGACCTAATTAGAACTTTCTTTACTCCTGAATTCTGTAACTCTTGAGCAGACTCTTCATCAAATAAATGACCTTTCTTAAATAAGACTTTTCCATCTTTTTTGATATCTTCCTGGAGAACTCTTCCTAGAATTCTTTCAGATATTGTTTGAATAACTGATGCGCCATCAATGATTGCTTCAACAGTGATACCTTCCTCGGTTCCACAATCTTCTGAGGTGATTACCACGTCTTGAGAAACATCAACTAATCTTCTTGTTAGATATCCTGAGTTAGCTGTTTTTAAGGCTGTATCAGCCAATCCCTTTCGAGCTCCATGAGTAGATGTGAAGTACTCAAGCATAGATAAACCTTCTCTAAAATTAGAAGTAATTGCTGTTTCAATAATGCTTCCATCAGGTTTTGACATCAAACCTCTCATTCCAGCTAATTGTCTAATCTGAGCAGGAGAACCTCTAGCGCCTGAATCAGCATACATAAATACACTATTAAATGATGGAGTAACTTTCTCCTCACCGTCTGCACCAACTTCAACTTTGTCACCAAGTGCTTTCATCATTGAATCGGCAACTTTTTCATTTGTTCTAGACCAAATATCGATGATTTTATTGTATTTCTCACCCTTAGTTAAAAGGCCTGATTCGAATTGTTGCTCAATTTTCTGAACTTCTGATTGAGCACCTGTAATAATTGAAGTTTTCTCGTCTGGAATTTCAAAATCATTAACACCAATTGATGCGCCTGATGAAGTTGAATATTCAAACCCTAAGTACATTAGCTTGTCTGCAAAAAGAACTGATTCCTTAAGACCAAAATCTTTGTAAACATGTGCTATGAGATTAAGAATATCTTTCTTTTTAAGCGTTTTATTTACTTTATTAAAATCAAGTCCGTTAGGCATGATTTCATATAACAAACATCTTCCAACTGTTGTTTCATAAAGTGATTTTGTATCACCTTCCTGAACTCTTACTTTAATTTTTGTATGAAGATTTACTTGTTTCTCAAGAAATGCTCTTTTCACTTCGTGAACATCAACAAAAGATCTACCTTCACCCGGTAAATCAAAATCTTCTTTAGTCAAATAATAAATACCTAAAACCACATCTTGGTTAGGCTGGATAATTGGCTCTCCACTTGCTGGGGAAAGAATATTGTTTGTTGACATCATTAGAGCTCTTGCCTCTAATTGAGCTTCTAGTGAAAGAGGAACATGAACAGCCATCTGATCACCATCAAAGTCAGCATTAAATGCAACACAAACCAATGGGTGTAATTGAATAGCTTTTCCTTCAATTAGTACTGGCTCAAAGGCCTGAATACCTAATCTATGTAATGTTGGTGCTCTGTTTAAAAGAACTGGGTGTTCTCTGATGACTTCATCTAAACAATCCCATACTTCTGGTGTTTCCTCTTCTACAAGCTGTTTAGCAGCTTTTATTGTTATGGTTATCCCTTTTTGTTCAAGCTTGTTAAAGATAAATGGCTTGAATAGCTCCAATGCCATTTTCTTTGGAAGGCCACACTGATGTAGTTTAAGTGTTGGGCCTGAAACGACTACAGATCTACCAGAGTAATCAACCCTTTTTCCAAGAAGGTTCTGTCTAAATCTACCTTGCTTTCCTTTAATCATGTCAGCAAGAGATTTTAGAGGTCTTTTGTTTGTTCCAAGGATTGCTCTACCTCTTCTACCATTATCAAGCAGCGCATCAACTGATTCCTGTAGCATACGCTTTTCATTTCTAACAATAATTTCAGGAGCGCCTAGCTCTAAAAGCCTCTTAAGACGATTATTTCTATTAATAACTCTTCTGTAGAGATCGTTTAAATCTGATGTTGCAAATCTTCCACCATCTAATGGTACAAGTGGTCTTAGATCCGGAGGAAGAACAGGCAAGACATTCATGATCATCCATTCCGGTTTTTGCCCACTGTCTTTGAAAGCTTCCATTAGCTTTAATCTTTTTTGAAGCTTTTTGATCTTTGTTTCAGATCCACTGGTATTTAATTCTTCTTTTATTATTTGAATCTCTTTTTCAAGATCAACACCAGCAAGAAGGATCTGTACAGCTTCTGCACCCATCATTGCAGTAAAATCATCATCATACTCATCAAGAGCTTCATAGTATTCGTCTTCGGTAAGCAATTGGCCTTTTTCAAGGTCAGTAATTCCTGCTTCAACAACCACAAAACTTTCGTAATAAAGAACTCTTTCAATTTCTCTTAATGTCATGTCTAAGAAGAGTCCTATTCTTGAAGGCAATGATTTTAAAAACCATATATGAGCAACCGGTGAAGCGAGCTCAATATGGCCCATTCTCTCTCTTCTGACTTTCGTTGCTGTTACTTCAACACCACATTTCTCACAAATAACACCTCTATGCTTTCGTCTCTTATATTTTCCACACAGACACTCAAAATCTTTGATTGGACCAAAAATTCGTGAACAGAAAAGACCATCTCTTTCAGGTTTAAATGTTCTGTAATTAATAGTTTCAGGTTTCTTCACTTCGCCCCATGACCAAGATCTGATCATTTGTGGAGATGCTAAGCCACATGAAATTAAGTCAAAATTTCTTTTTGAACTTCTGTTTATATTTTTAATAATATCCTGCATATTAATTCTCTGTTGAGTCCTCCAGTTCAAGGTTAATACCTAAAGCTTTAATTTCTTTACTTAGAACATTGAATGATTCTGGAACACCAGAATCAACTTCGTAATTACCATCAACAATGTTTTTGTAAACTTTTGATCTACCAGCGATGTCATCTGACTTCACTGTTAACATTTCTTGTAGGGTGTAAGATGCACCGTATGCTTCAAGCGCCCATACTTCCATTTCACCAAATCTCTGGCCACCAAATTGAGCTTTACCTCCAAGCGGCTGCTGAGTAACTAAACTATATGAGCCTGTTGACCTTGCATGCATCTTGTCATCAACCAAGTGATTTAGTTTTAACATATACATGTAGCCAACTGTGACTGGCCTATCAAATTTTTCACCAGTTCTGCCATCATAAAGATCAAATTGACCGCTTTCTGGTAAATCAGCATATTTTAGTAATTCTTTGATTTGATATTCATTTGCACCATCAAAAACTGGTGTTGCGAATGGAACACCATCTCTTAGATTATCGGCTAATTCCTTGACCTCAGAATCTTTGAAACTTGAAATATCATCATTTTCACTTGGACCGAAAGAATAAATGTCATTTAGAACTTTCTTAACACCATCTAACTTTTCTTTGGATTTGATCATTTTATCGATTTTTGATCCCAAGCCTTTTGCAGCTAGACCAAGATGTGTTTCAAGAATTTGACCAACATTCATACGTGATGGAACGCCAAGTGGATTTAAAACAATATCAACTGGCTCACCATTCTCATCATATGGCATGTCCTCAACTGGGATGATGCTAGAAATGACACCTTTATTACCGTGTCTTCCAGCAAGCTTATCTCCAGCCTGAATCTTTCTCTTAACAGCTAGATACACTTTAATGACTGATAAAACTCCTGGAGCTAAATCGTTGCCACCTTCAATCTTTTTCTTGAAGATAGCCATTTTTTCTTTGTTTTCTGCTTGATACTTCTTAAATTGATCAGCGATATTCTTTTGAAGGTCGCTAACTTTTTTATTTTTGATTGAGGTCTTAAGTAGAGCATCAAGATCCATCTCATTGATTGATTCTTGTGTAAGTTTGCCCTTTGTTGTGATTAAGTTCTCTTTCTTAATGAGCGAAACTAAAGTGTTCTTCAGAGAATTGGTAACAATTCTCATCTCATCATCTAAATCCTTGCTGTAGTCACTAACCATTGTTGATTCGTTACTCTTAGCTCTCGGGTTTTTATCAACACCATCTCTTGTAAAAATTTGAACATCAATTACTGTACCGCTTACGCTTGAAGGCACTCTTAAAGATGTGTCCTTAATATCAGAAGCTTTCTCTCCAAAAATAGCTTTTAGTAACTTTTCTTCTGGAGATAGTTGAGATTCTCCTTTCGGCGTAACCTTACCAACCAGGATGTCACCAGCCTCAACTTTTGCTCCTGCATAGACGATTCCGTTTTCATCAAGCTTAGATAGGGCTGATTCACTTACACCTGGAATATCAGATGTTATTTCTTCCATACCAAGTTTGGTATCTCTTGTAATACAGGTAAGTTCCTGAATGTGTATGCTTGTTAGCCTATCTTCTTGAACAACGCGTTCAGAAACAAGAATGGAATCTTCGTAGTTAAAACCATTCCAAGGCATAAAGGCAATTCTCATATTCTGGCCTATCGCTAGTTCGCCAAGGTCTATTGATGGACCATCAGCAATAACATCACCAGCTTTTACATGATCTCCTTTTTTGACAAGAGGTCTCTGGTTTATGCATGTATTTTGATTTGATCTTGTGTATTTAACCAAGTTATAAATATCAACACTCACGTTGTCGCCAGAAGAAACTTTAATGACAATTCTTCCACCATCAACTGAGTCAACTATGCCAGCGTTATTTGCAACAATACAAACGCCTGAATCGCTTGCAACCTGTCTCTCTAAACCCGTGCCAACGAGGGGTTTCTGTGGTATCAAAGTTGGGACAGCTTGTCGCATCATATTTGAACCCATTAAGGCTCTGTTTGCGTCATTGTTTTCAAGGAATGGAATTAAGGAGGCTGCAACTGACAATACTTGTTTTGGTGAAACGTCCATAAGGGTGATCATTCCAACACTGACAAGACTTGTTTCGCCCTGATGTCTTGCTGTTACAAATTCTTCTTTGAATTTGCCTTTTTTATCCATTTCTACATTAGCCTGAGCAATGTAATGATTTTTTTCCATGATTGGTGATAGATAAATTATTTCATCTGTTACTTTTCCATCTTTTACTACTCTGTAAGGAGTTTCAATAAAGCCATACTTATCTGTTCTTGCATATGTAGATAAAGAGTTAATTAAACCAATGTTTGGCCCTTCAGGTGTTTCAATTGGACATACCCTTCCATAGTGTGTTGGGTGTACATCTCTGACTTCGAATCCTGCTCTTTCTCTTGATAGGCCTCCTGGCCCTAAAGCTGAAACACGTCTTTTGTGCGTAACTTCGGAAAGAGGATTATTTTGATCCATAAACTGTGATAGTGCGCTTGAACCAAAAAACTCCTTGAATGCAGCTGTAATTGGTTTTGCATTTATGAGATCAGATGGCTTATAGCCCTCTGTTTCTGCCATTCCAAGCCTGTCTTTAACGGCTCTCTCAACTCTAACTAAAGCAATTCTTAGTTGGTTGGCTGTCATTTCGCCAACAGATCTAATCCTTCTGTTGCCTAAGTGATCAATATCATCAACAGTATCTTTACCATTTCTGATATCAACTAACTTCTGCAGAACTGCCACAATATCTTCTTTTGTTAGGACAAAAATATCAGGTCGGTCCTCAATTTTTAATCTCCAGTTAAGTTTCATTCTTCCAACATCAGAAAGATCATATCTATCCTCAGAGAAAAACAGGTTATTAAATAATATTTCTGTAGACTCTTTTGTTGGTGGCTCTCCTGGTCTCAGCATTCTGTAAATATCTACTAAAGCTTCTTGTCTTGATGTGCTTGCATCATTTCTCAGCGTATCTGCTACGTATGAACCACTATCAATTGTATTGACATAAAGAATCTTGAATTCTGTTACTCCAGATTCAACAAGTTTCTTTAATGTTGGCTTATCAAGGAGTGTATTTGTTGCAAAAACAATTTCTCCAGTTTCTTTATTTATAATATCTTCACCAAGGGTTTGACCCATAAAGGCATCATAATCTACGGCGATTAGCTTGTTTTTTTGTTTTGAATGATCGGCAGCGACTTTTGCATTTACTCTTTTGCCGGAAGCAACTTTCTTTCCTGCTACTTCAATATCAAAGTCAAATGCTTTCCCTTTTAAATCTTCTGCTTCAAGTGATAGGAATATATTTCCATTTTTCACTTCAACGTCTATCTTCTTATAGAAAGTATCTAGAATCTCTTGATCTGACATGTCAAGGGATTTGAGTATGGCTGTTGCTGGAAATTTACGCTTCCTATCTATTCTTGCATAAATTAGATCTTTGGCATCAAATTCATAATCAAGCCATGAGCCTCTGTAAGGAATAATCCTTGCAGCATATAGAACTTTGCCAGAAGCATGTGTCTTTCCTTTATCATGGTCAAAGAATACGCCTGGAGATCTGTGTAGTTGTGAAACAACCACTCTTTCAGTGCCGTTTACAACAAAGCTACCATCTTTTGTCATGACAGGAATCTCACCTAAGAAAACTCTGTCTTCTCTGATACCATTCTCTTTAATAGTTTTATAGCCTGTTGCTTTATCCATCATTCTGAGTTGCAGGTTTGCGTATAAAGGAACTGCATATGAAATACCTTTCATCTTGCATTCCTGTGGAGTATAGAGGCATTCACCTAACTCATAACTTATGTAATCAAGGGCGGCATTACCTGATGCGCTATTAATTGGAAAAATTGATTTAAAGACTTCTTCAAGGCCTGAATTGTCTCTATTTGCAGGGTCTTTACCTTCTTGCAGGAATTCTGCGTATGAATCTGTTTGGGTTTTTAACAGATACGGCAAAGACATAACATTTGGCAGGGTGCCAAATTGTCTTCGAATACGTTTTTTCTCAGTAAAAGAGTATGTCATTAAAATTTAGTTTGAGGTAAAAAAAATTACTTCATTTCAGCTTGTGCGCCAGCCTCTTGGAGAGCCGCAACAAGTGCTTCTGCATCTTCTTTCTTAACTCCCTCTTTTACAGTTTTAGGAGCTCCATCAACTAAATCTTTAGCTTCTTTTAGGCCAAGATCTGTAGCTGCTCTAACGGCCTTTATCACTGCGACTTTCTTGTCACCAGATGCTGTTAGTACTACGTCATATGCTGATTTTTCTTCAGCTGCCTCTTCACCACCATCGGCTGCTGCGCCGGCTGCTGCTGCAGGTGCTGCTGCTACTGCTGCTGCGGTAACACCAAATTTTTCTTCAATATCAGAAATAAGATCAACAAGATCCATTACTGACATATTTGAGATAGATTCTAATATTTCTTCTTTAGTTGCCATTTTTAATACTCCTTTTTAACCCTTTTGCTCTTTAACAGCGGTTACTGTTCTTGCAAATTTTGAAGGAACCTCATTCATAAGAGATGCAATTTTACCCAAAGGAGCCTTCAAAAGTCCAGCGAATTTTGAAATAGCTTCCATAAATGTAGGTAAACTTGCTAATTTATCGATTTCTGAGGCATCAAAGTGCTTTCCATCAATAGAAAGTCCCTTTACATCAAGGTTTTCATTCTCTTTTGCAAAAGATTTTAAAATTTTTGCTGCAGCACCTGGCTCTTCATATGAAAAAGCTAACATTGTTGGTCCATTTAAGTAGTCATCCATACCTTCGTAATTTGATCCCTTAAGACCAAGCTTTACTAAGCTATTTTTTGCAACCTTAAATTTTACATTTGCTTTATAACCTTCTGATCTAAGATCATTAGCTTCAGAAACGTTTAAACCTCTTGCATCTGCGATTACAAGAGATGACGATTCTTTAGCCAGTTCTGCAACATCTGTAACAATTTGCTTTTTATCTTCAATGCTTAATGCCATAACAAAAATCTTTTTAAATTTAATACGAAGACTAATTAGATTAGTGAAACTATCTATGAAGGAAATTAAGCTTTAGCACCTTCAGTCTTCGATGTCTCAAAATTGAGAGACGTCAATTTTATACCCTGGACCCATACTTGTCGAGAGGTAAATGTCTTTTATATAAATTCCTTTTGAAGAAGCTGGTTTTAATCTTTTTAGCTCCGCAATAAAAGAATTTAAATTTTCTGTAATTTGAGCGTTATCCATTTCTGAATTTGCTATTGTTCCTTGAATAATACCTTGCTGTTCAGCTTTAAAAATAACCTGACCATGCTTTAAGTCTTTTATGGCTTTTTCAATATTTTCTGTAACTGTACCTGATTTTGGGTTTGGCATAAGACCTTTTGGCCCTAGCACTTTTGCAAGCTTACTGACTGTTTTCATAAGTGCCGGTGTAGTTACAGCAATATCGAAGTCAATGCTTCCATCTTTATATTTCTCGATTAAATCATCACTTCCTATGATGTCAGCGCCTGCTTTTTTAGCTTCTTCAGCTTTATCACCCTCAACAAAAGCTGCTACAACAATACTTTTTCCTAATGAGTTTGGTAGTGTTAATGACCCACGAACATTTTGATCTGATTTTTTTGGATCTATGCCTAGCTTAACAGCAACATCAACTGATTCAGTAAACTTTCTTTTTGGCTGACTCTTAAGCATGCCCATGACTTCTTCAATCTCATATGCTTTTTCTATATCGAACTCTACTAATTCTTTTTTATATTTTGATTCTTTCATTATTCCTTAATCTCTATACCCATACTTCTTGCTGTACCAGCAATAATCTTAATAGCTGCATCAATATCATTTGCATTAAGATCTTCCATTTTCATCTCTGCTATTTCTTGCACTTTAGATACAGGAATCTTTGCGACCTTCTCTCTATTAGGCTCACCACTAGCTTTATCTATGCCAGCAGCTTTCTTAAGCAATACTGCTGCAGGTGGTGACTTTGTTATGAATGTGAAGGTTCTATCTTCATAAACAGAAATCTCAACTGGGACTTTAAGCCCTTTTTCCATTTCTTTTGTCTTTTCATTAAAGGCATTACAAAAATCCATGATATTTAGACCATGTTGCCCTAATGCAGGCCCTACAGGTGGACTTGGGTTTGCTCCACCAGCTGGAACTTGTAACTTAATAACTGTTGTAACTTCTTTTGCCATATTAACTCTTTTCTACTTGTGAAAAATTCAACTCCACTGGAGTTGATTTACCAAAAATGCTAACGGAAACTTTAATGAGATTTTTCTCATAGTCAACCTCTTCAACTGTTCCATTGAAATCATTAAATGGCCCATCATTGATTCGTACGGTTTCACCAGATTCAAAAACTGTCTTGAATTTTGGCTTCTCAACTGCCTCATCAACTCTGTTCACAATGGTATTTAGCTCTCTTTCTGTTAGTGGGACAGGTTTGTTTTTACTGCCACCTATAAATCCCATAACATTTGGTGTTTTTCTGACAAGGTGCCAGGTATCATCATTCATTTCCATTTGAATAAGCATGTATCCAGGGAAAAATTTTCTCTCAAGTTGCTTCTTCTGGCCCTGTTTTAACTCTGTTACTTGTTCAGTTGGAATCATCACTTCACCAAACTTTTCATCAAGTCCAGAAATTTCTATTCTTTCTTCAATAGCTGCCTTCACTTTTTTTTCACAGTTTGAGAAAGCTTGTATTACGTACCAATCCATTTTTCTAACTCAATATAAATCCTGATAAGAATGAAAGAAGTGTATCCAGACCCCAAAAGATTAAGGCTAGAATCAATATCATCACAAGGACGATTATTGTCATCTGTGTAGTTTCGCCTCTACTTGGCCACACAACTTTAGCAACCTCAACTCTAGCATCCGAAATCAGCTTTACTGCATTTTTTCCAAATTCTGTCTGTGCTAATACACCTAAAGATAACCCCATTAGACCAACCAGAATTAAGACTCTATAAAGCAAACCTAAATCTTCAAAATATGTAAAAAGCACAACCGCTGAGAAACCAGCGGTCAGTGATACGAGCCATAAGACTTTGTTCAGAGTGCTATTCATAAGTTAAAGCTGGCAGGCCTGGAGGGAATCGAACCCACAACCTGCGGTTTTGGAGACCGCCGCTCTGCCAATTGAGCTACAGGCCTTTGCGATCTCCTTAGTATATAACCTTATTTCCTAAAAGTTATGAAAGAATCTTAAGGACAATACCTGCCCCAACAGTTCTTCCACCTTCACGAACCGCAAAACTTAATCCTTCTTCCATAGCAATTGGAGCAATTAGTTCACAAGATAATTCATCAACTGTATCTCCAGGCATTACCATTTCTACACCATCAGGAAGATTAACTTCACCAGTTACATCAGTTGTTCTGAAATAGAATTGAGGTCTATACCCTTTAAAGAAAGGAGTATGTCTACCACCTTCTTCTTTGCTTAGAACAGTAATTTTAGCTGTGAACTTTGTATGTGGAGTTACAGATCCTGGAACTACCAAGCACTGACCTCTTTCAACAGCGTCTCTTTCAACACCTCTGATAAGAACACCACAGTTTTCACCTGCTCTACCTTCATCAAGTGTTTTTCTAAACATCTCAACTCCAGTACATGTTGTTTTTGTTGTTTCTTTGATACCAACGATTTCAAGCTCATCACCTGTTCTCACGATACCTCTTTCAACTCTACCAGTTACAACAGTTCCTCTACCAGTGATTGTGAAAACATCTTCAATTGGCATTAGGAATTTACCATCAATTGGTCTTTCTGGTTCTGGGAAATAGGTGTCTAGTGATTTAACTAGCTCAACAACGCTTTCGACATATTTTGCATCACCCTCAAGCGCCTTAAGAGCACTACCTCTTATAATAGGTGTGTCATCGCCTGGGAAGTCATACTTATCAAGAAGCTCTCTTACTTCCATTTCTACAAGCTCAAGTAGCTCTTCATCGTCTACCATGTCAGCTTTGTTAAGGTACACAACAATGTTTGGAACACCGACTTGCTTAGCAAGAAGAATGTGTTCTCTTGTTTGTGGCATTGGTCCATCCGCAGCACTTACAACAAGAATAGCGCCATCCATTTGTGCAGCACCAGTAATCATGTTTTTCACATAGTCAGCGTGACCTGGACAGTCAACGTGAGCATAGTGTCTAGCATCACTGCTGTACTCAACGTGAGATGTAGCAATTGTAATACCTCTTTCTCTTTCTTCAGGGGCGTTATCAATACCTTCAAAAGCTACTGCTTCACCACCAAATGTCTCTGCACAAACTTTAGTTAATGCAGCTGTTAACGTTGTCTTACCATGGTCAACGTGTCCAATAGTTCCAACGTTGATGTGTGGTAAGCTTCTATCAAAATTTTCTCTAGCCATAATTCCCTCTTTTGTTTGGAGCTCATAACCGGATTTGAACCGGTGACCTCTTCCTTACCAAGGAAGTGCTCTACCTACT
>OZSS01000005.1_pt1 | contig 99782 bp, 115 predicted proteins | sample 1779911 | NCBI WGS metagenome assembly OZSS01 (sample SAMEA2603589, study PRJEB24840) | metagenome | biome: Water; feature: Photic zone; material: Seawater sample | place: Mediterranean Sea | collected 2013-11-12 | depth 10 m
GCACTAGAGATATTTTTCTCATAGTATTTCCTCCTGTGTATATATACCGGCATACAATAGCTTAAATAGAGGCCACTAAGCTAGATAAATTTTAAATATTTAAGCTTGATTTTTTATAAAATTTTTATCAATTATCAATTTCCATTGATCATAGGTCTTTTTAGCAATTTCATTTTTTTTTGACTTTATTATAGAGTTTTCAACCCTAAACTGACTTAAATCATCAAAATTTTTAATTTTATGAAAGTACTGCATACCAAACAATAAAGCCCCATAGGAGGACATATCCTCCATTTCTGGAATTTTTATATCAACCTCTATAAGATCAGCAATTAATTGAACAAAAAATTTATTTTTGATCATCCCTCCGTCAATAGACAAATTATTTAAAGATAAGTTTTTAGATTTTTGAAGAAATTCTAAGTAAACAACCATTTGAAAAGCTACTGACTCCAAAGCTGCACGAGTTAAGTGTCTCTTATCTACAGCAGGATTAATTCCAAAAAAAGCAGAACGAGCACTTGAAATCCAATATGGAGGGCCTAGACCAGAAAAAGCAGGAACTAAAAAGACACCATTGCTACTCTCTACTTCTATAGAAAATTGCTCACTTTCATTAACAGATTTTATAAGTTGTAAATTATTTTTGATCCATGAGACTGTCCCTCCAGCAAAAGAACCCAAACACTCTAATGCATAAGTATTTTGTTTGTTGGTAAATGCAAGAGAGGTAAAAGACTTATCGTCTAATAATAATTCCTCACCAATATTTGTTTGTATATTAAATCCAGTACCAGTTGTAATTTTAGTATCACCCTTTTTAAAACAAGAGTTTGCAAAAAATGAAGCTTGGGCATCACCAGCAACACCAATAATAGGAATTCTTTTATTAAAACTCCCCTCAAAGTCACTTTCACCAAATAATTCAGAGCTTTTTTTGATCTTAGGAAATTGGATATTTTTAATATTAAATATAGATAATAATTCTTCATCCCATTTATTGTTAAGGCAATTAAATAAAAGTGTCCTAGAGGCATTAGTGGTATCAGTTACAAAAGACTCTAAATAAGTTAAACGATATATAAGATAAGTTTCAATTGTTCCAAAGCAAATCTCTTCACTTTCTATTTTTGAATTTATTTCAGAATTATTTTCAATAAGCCAATTTAATTTACTTCCAGAAAAAAAGGTATTTGGTTGGAGACCAGTCTTTTTTTTAATAGTTTGAGTTAATTCCTTATTACTCAAAAGATCATCACAAATTTTTTGTCCTCTTGTGCATTGCCAAACAATTGCATTATGTATGGGCTTACCTGTTTTTTTTTCAAATAATGAAAAAGTTTCTCTTTGATTTGTAATACTTATGAATTTAGGGTCAGGCGATAAAAAGGAAGCTTGTTTTACAAGTTCAATTAAATTTTGAAAGATTTCCTCTAGGTCATGCTCAATGTATCCTTCTTTTGTATAAATTTGTTTGTGTTCTTTTTGAAATCTTTTTAAAACTTTTAAACTATCGTCAAAAACTAATACTGTTGTAGAGGAAGTGCTTGAGTCAATGGTTATATATCCCATTAACCTAGCATTTGAGCAGACAAAGCTGCAATTTTTTCCGGACTCATATTATAGTGATCTAGTACATCGGCCTGAGAGCCATTAACTATATATTCATCTGGTATTCCAAGAATTTTGAAATCAAGATTAATTTTATTTTGAGCGATAATATTTGCGCATTGTTCACCTAAACCCCCATAAATACTGTGCTCTTCAATAGATATCAAGACCTTGGATTTTTTAGCCATTTTTATTAAAATGTCGTTATCGAAGGGTTTTATTGTGTGCATACTTATTATATTAGGATTAATGCCCTTTGTTTTTAAAATCTCTCCTGCTAATACAGCTCTTTGAACAGTTTCGCCCGTAGAAACTAAAGTAATGTCTTCTCCTTCTGAAACTGTTATCGCTCTCCCAATTTGAAAATTAGTCCCAGAGGAATGAATACTCATCATTGGTTTTTTTCCATACCTTATATACAGAGGTTTGTTATAACCAACGGAGGCTTTAATAACTTCTGATGCTTCAAAGTTATCTGCTGGAGCAACAATCGAGATGTTATTAAATGTTCTTAAAGATGCAAAATCATGAATGGAATGATGCGTTGAGCCAAGTTGCCCGTAGCTAATGCCCGCACTTATGCCAACCAGCACCACAGGTTGATTTGAATAACATATATCATTTTTAATTTGTTCAATAGACCGAGCTGTAAGAAAGCTTGCTGGAGACACACCAAATACCTTTTTACCACCTGCTGAAAGACCTGCAGAAATTCCTACTAAATTTTGTTCAGCTATACCTACCTCAATTATTTGATCAGGTAATTCTTTTCCAAAATTTACTAGCTTTCCTGATCCCCTTGAGTCACTAGTTACTACTAATATATTTTGATTTAATTTTGCTTGATCTAAAAGTGTGTCAGCAAATATTTCTAAATTTGGTTTTCCAATGTCATTCATACTTAATTAATTTTTCATCCAACTCTTTAATTGCTTTTCCATACTCCTCATCTGTTGGAACCTTGTGATGCCAAGAGATTTCATTTTCAATAAAACTTATTCCGCAACCCTTGATAGTATTAGCAATAATCGCGCTAGGTTTATCAGCAGTAAAAGGAACTTTTTGAAATATTTCCAGAAGCTCAATAATATTATTTCCATTAACAAATTCTACGTCAAAACCAAAAGATTTAAATTTCTCATCTAAAGGTTCAATTGGATTAACATCTTCTGTTTTACCAGTAATTTGCAAATGATTTCTATCAACAACGACAATGAGATTATCCAATTGATATTTGCTTGCTGATGTACAAGCTTCCCAAACAGATCCTTCAGAAAGTTCTCCATCTCCTAATAAAGCAAACACCTTTTTTTTCGATTTATCTTTTTTCTTAGCCAGCGCTAATCCAACGGCGACTGAAAGCCCGTGCCCTAGTGCACCAGTATTGTGCTCAACACCCGAAACCTTTCTTGTTGGATGGCCAATGAAATGAGAGTCAAACGCATTTAAAGTCTTTAGATCTTCTTTTTTAAAAAACCCTACATCACATAAAACTGTGTAAAGGGCCTCAACTGAGTGGCCTTTGCTATGAATGTAATTATTTCTTTCAATAGTGGAGAAATTATTGGGTGTAATTTCTAAAATACCATTATAAAGAACATTCAAGATGTCTATACAGGATAAACTTCCACCTGTATGACCCGCTCCTGAATTGTAGATAATTTCTATAATTGTTCTTCTGTATTCTAAGGATTTTTTTTCTAAGAATTTTTGATCTACACTCATTTTAAGATTGTCAATTTAAAATAATAACTCTGATTTTTTCTAGTCTCGAGCTAAATGTTTATACAGAGCCTTTTGTGCAATTTTTAACGCACCCATGGCATCATGATTGGCTTGTGCTTTAGATAGGGCATCGTAATCTAAGTCATCTAGTGCCTTATCAACTGATTTTAGAAAATCTATCGCCATATTTGCCATTTCAACACTATCTTCACGAAATGGGAACTGATCTAACTGCCAAACTCCCTGCCAATTATTTTTTCTTAAGACATAAAAAAATTCAAAAAGCTCCATAGGGTGAAGGCTACCTGCTAAAAGATCATCATCCCAAGATCTATAATTATCGTTAACATCCATCCCAAATAACCTTCCGTGATCAATTGCTAATTGAGCAGAGTCAGCGGCTGACTCTCCACCATAAATGGCATGACCAAAGTCTAAAAGTACTCCTATATTAGGTAAGCCTATTTGTTCAATCCCAAGTAACGTTCTAGTCATCGAGTCGTAAATCATTTTTACCCTTGGCTCGCGGGGTTTGTATTCGATTACAAATTTCAAATCAGAGTTTTCAGTTGCCAAGTTCCCAACGCCATCCATTGAGTTCTTCCATATCGATTTATGATCAACTTGAAAAGGATAATCCCATCCATCCTGACCTGGCCAAAGTTTAACATATGAAGCATCAAAGAAACGAACTGCTTCACACGCCTCAGTAATTAATTCATGTGCTCTTTTTCTGACACCAGGATCGGGATTAGTAAAAGCACCTTTTGAAAATTCTCTTGTATAAATTTCAGGGGTTATACCAATTACCTTTAATCCTGCTTTATCGAGAGCTTTTTTAATTTGCTCATTTGAAAACTCTCCTCCAAAATATGGATAGTTAATATCAACATAAGACAAATCCGTAACTTTTCCAGCAAGCTCAATAGCTTCAATAACGCTTCGTGGTTCTCCATAACCATCAGTTGCATATCTATCGAGATAAGTAGCGAAATGCCAGATACCTGCTCCAAACTCTTGTTTTTTCATTATTTCATTTTCTATTATTTCAATAATTTTATCTATCAATAATTTTAAATGCATATTTGTCTAGTTTATGGACATTTATTGACGATAATTTTGTCGCAAATGTATAAATTGCATAGTTTTTTATTCACAATTGTTTGGATTTGCTTTCAAAATCGAATATTATGCATTCGTTATAATTAAGGAGGAATTAATGAAAAAAATAATTCTTACAATTCTTGTTTCATTCCTATCACTTTCTGCATTTGCTGAAAGAATAGTTATGGTAACACACGGTGAGGGTAAAGACCCTTTCTGGCCTGTTGTGCAAAAAGGTGGTGAAGATGCTGCTAGACACGTAGGTGCAGATTTTGAATATATCTTTAACCCATCTGGAGATCTAGGTGATATGGCTAAGTCAATTGCAGCTGCTGCTGCTACTCAGCCTGATGGTATGGTAGTTTCACTTCCAGATCCTGAAGCATTAGGTCAAGCAATTAAAGACGCTGTAGCAGCTGGTATTCCAGTTATTACAATGAACTCAGGTTTAGAGTCATCCGCATCTTTAGGTGCTCTAATGCACGTTGGTCAGCCAGAATTTCTTGCTGGTCAAAAAGCGGGTGAAAGAGCAAAAGCTGAGGGTGCCACAAAAGCACTTTGTATGATTCAAGAGGCCTACAACACAGCTCTTACAGACAGATGTGGTGGATATGCTACAGCATTACCTACAACAAATGTAGATACTTCTAATGACCCAGCTTCTATTCCAACAAGAGCCGCAGCTGGTTTACAGGCTAACCCAGATGTTGACGCAGTTCTTTCAGTTGGACCACACGTTTGTTCAGGTGTTCAAGCAGCGATTGACGATCTAGGTATGTCAGTTCACCACTCATGTTTTGACTTAAGCCCAGAAGTAATGGACTTAATCAACTCAGGTAAAGTTGCGTATACAATTGATCAACAACAAAGATTACAAGGTTACATGCCTGTTGTTGTTCTTCATTTGTACAACAATGGTGCTGGTCTTCTTCCTGGTGCAAACATTCCATCAGGTCCAGGATTTGTTGATAAGTCAAACGCATCATCAGTTTCTGCTTTAGCAGGTATTGATAGATAATCAAAATATCTTATAAAGTGGGCAGTTTTCTGCCCACTTAACAAAAAAAATTTTACGAGAAAGATAGATATTATTTTAATATTCTAGAAATATGAATACATCCACAACACAAAGAAAAGAAGCGGATAGACACCAAAAAAAGTCTTGGTTATCAAAACTAATTTCAAGGCCTGAGATTGGTCCAATTGGAGTGATGCTCTTGTTATTTGGAATGCTTGGATATTTCTCCATCCCAGCTGGAGAAATGTCATGGAACCCTTTTACTGGAGAAGGTTTTAATGCATTAGGTATAAGAAATTTTTTAAGAGTTATTTCACAGTTAGGAATAATTGCGATTGGAGCTGGTTTACTTATCATAGCTGGAGAGTTTGATTTATCCATAGGTTCGATGATTGGTTTTGCTGGCGCTTGTATGGCCATGATCTTGCGATGGGGTTTTTCTATTATAATCCCTTATGTTTCCTTCGAAGGTGGCTTTCATATTGAATTTTTAACATTAATCCATTTATCTGATGTCTCTCCATTAGGAGCAATTTTTATAACTTTGTGTTTCACATTATTTTTTGGCTGGCTTCAAGGAACAATTATTGTGAGATCAGGCCTCCCTTCATTTATTGTTACTCTTGGAGGTTTATTTTTCTTAAGAGGATTAACAGAGGTTTCCCTTCGATCTTTTAATCATAGAGCAGATCAAACTAAAGGTGCAACTACAGTGACTGAAATCCCTGATATTAAAAATATTGTAAATGTTCCTGGTCACGGAGAAATGGTAAGAGAAAAAGCCAAAGCATTACCTGAAGCAGATCTTGTTGCTATAGCTCAAGACATTCCCGCAGACAAGGTGGCCTCTATAACTGAAAGATTAGAATATACCTACCAACGAGTTGCTGAAGCAAAAACAGAAATTCTTATAAAAAAAGGTGTCAAACCTTTAGAACAAGCACTCGCTAACGCACAAGAATCCGGTAATGATTATATGGTTTCAATGATCCAAGAAAAAATTACTAATTTTAAAATTGAACCAGCTGTCGCCAAAACAGTTACAGATGTTGATATAGCCAGAGTTTATATAGACTCATTATACTCCACAAAGCCTGTCGCTAACTTCTTTGGCGGTGATATTTTAGAACCATTATTTGACTGGCTTTATTTCCCTGTTGATTGGAATACCAATAATTTTGGAAATCAGTTTGCCTCAGGCCTATATTCATGTGTCATGATATGGCTAATCATAGCGCTAGTTTGCTATGTTGTTTTAAGTAAGACTCAGGCTGGAAATTGGATTTACTCAACGGGTGGAAATTTAAATGCGGCCAAAGCCAATGGAGTCCCCACTGATAAAGTGAAGGTCTCATTATTTATGTTCTCTGCTTTTTGTGCAACTATCTTTGCAACATGTCAGGTATTTGAAGTCAATACTGCTGATGCAGCTAAAGGGAATTTGAAAGAACTAGAAGCAATAGCAGCAGCTGTAATCGGCGGTGTTGTCCTTACAGGTGGCTTTGGAACTATATTAGGTATTGTAGTCGGAGCTTTTATATTTGGTGTAGCAAAAGAGGCTTTCTTTTATATACCAGGTATTGATGGGTCCTTTTATCGAGTGTTCTTAGGACTCGTTATCATTGCCTCAGCATTAACAAATGAAAATATTCGAAAAAGAATTATGGGAAGTATCTAGGCTATGGATAATAATCAAACACCTTTTATTGAGATTATAGACTTAGTAAAAAAATTTGGAACATTTACAGCGCTTAATGGTGTTTCTTTAAATGTGTTACCCGGTGAGGTTCATGCTCTTCTTGGTGATAATGGAGCAGGGAAATCTACTTTAATTAAAGTTTTATCAGGGGTCCATCAGCCTACCTCAGGAATAATAAAAGTAGGGGGCAAAGAAGTAAAATTTGGATCTCCCAGAGAAGCTACAAATACTGGAATTGGAACAGTTTACCAAGACTTGGCACTCAATGCACTGACTTCAGTTACAAGAAATTTTTTCCTTGGAAATGAATTAAAAAAAGGCCCTGGACCATTTGGAATTCTTAATTTTAAAAAAATGGATGAAATTACAATTTCTGAAATGGGAAAAATAGGAATTAATATATCTGATCCAGCCCAACCTGTGGGAACAATGTCTGGTGGACAAAGACAAACATTAGCCATAGCCAGAGCTATTTATTTTGGGGCAAAAATTTTAATATTAGATGAACCAACATCAGCACTTGGACAAAGACAACAGATGGAGGTTTTAAAAACAATAAAGAAAGTCCAAAAACTTGGAAACATAGCTATCATTCTTATAACACACAATGAAATTCACGCCCGCTTAATCGCAGACCGTTTTACTTTTTTAAGTCTCGGTGAAGTAATAGGTTCAGGTAAGTCATCTGAACTTGGCGGGGATGATGTCAAAAGACTGATGGCAGGTGGCGCAGAAATTGGCGATCTGGCTAAAGAATTAGAAGCAGTTTAAATAAAATTTCTAATAAGAACTTGGATTAGTATCTTTACCAGTTTCATCGTGATCTTGGTTTGTTAACTCTTTAAATTTTTTCACGTGAGCTCCCGCAGCTCCTGCAAGAAGCCGAACATCATTAGTAATCGTTACAAAATCAAAACCCCACTCAGAAGCTTGAGCAGCATACTCAGGTGTACCACAATGAAGACAAGCAACTTTTCCATATTTATGAGCTGCAGCTAAAATTTTCTTTTTGGCATCAATCATTTCAGGTTCCTTGCGATCAAAACCTGGAACAAGTTTCCCTTGATTGAGACCAATTGTTAAATCTGCTGTTCCTATGTAAAGTCCATCTAGGTCAGGCGTCGATGCTATTTCATCAAGATTATCAAATGCCTGTTGTGTTTCAATCATGGCTAAGCAGAAAGTACTTTCGTTTGCCTCATAAAAATAGTTTGAGCTCACAGAAAAATTTGCCCTAGTAGGTCCAAAACTTCTAATACCAACAGGAGGGTATTTACAATCTTGAACTAATTGCTCTGCTTGTTGACGTGTATTAATCATGGGGCATATCACTCCCAAAGCACCCGCATCCATAACTTTAGATATAACAGCATGATCTAAACCAGAGACTCTACAAATTGGAGTCACACCACTATGTCGAATACTCTGCAACATTGTAAATAAGTCATTAAAGCCAATCATCCCATGTTGGTAGTCAATCGTTAAAGCATCGTATCCTTGCTCTGACATGATTTCGGCAGTAAAGGTATTTGGTATTGATAAGAAACTATTAAGAACTACTTTTTTACTTTTCCATTTTTCTTTTACTTTATTTTCAATCATCTATCTAAAAATATTTAAAAAATTAATTATAACAATAATCTATTAGTCATAGATAAATGCATAATTTTAATCAATTTTTTCAAACCTCCCACTTTTGACAGATTTATATGCAGCCTCAGCTAAAAGAAGGGCCCTTCTTCCATCTTCAAATCCAACAGAAACAGGCTTTTTTTCAATAATAGCCTCGACAAATGAGGTAATAGAATTCATATAAGCCTCTTGATATCTCTCTATAAAAAAATTTAGATACGGTTCTCGTTTATCAACGAATTCCATATTATACTTTTTAAGCTCATGGGGCTTTCTGTTTTCAGATACAACCATTCCCTTACTTCCAAATAGCTCTACTCTTTGATCATAACCATATGTGGCCGATCTAGAGTTGTTAATATGACATTGTTTTCCTGAAGCAGTCTCCATGATAATCATCAGAGTATCACTATCATCTAATTCAGACTTTATTTTTGGATTTATCAAAGCATTAGATATTGCAAATATTTTTTCAGGTTCTTCTCCTAGCATAAAACGAGCTAAATCAAAATCATGAATAGTCATATCTCTAAATTGACCACCTGATACTTTTAAATAATCCCAACTTGGTAAACCAGGGTCTCTTGATGTAATCAAACATTGATGAAGTTCACCTATCTCCCCATCTATTAAAGATTGCTTCGCAGCTTGATGACCGGGATCAAATCTTCTATTAAACCCCAATTGAATTGGAATATTATTTCCTTTAAGCCTTTCAGAACACTCATTAACTTTAATAATATCTAAGTCAATTGGCTTCTCACAAAGAACAGGTTTTTTTGCAGCAACTGACTTCTCTATGAAATCAATATGAGTATTTGTTGGAGAGGATATAAGAATTGCATCAATACCACTATCGCTAAAAACTTCATCAACTTTTTCTACAGCTGGAACACTTAAATCATTTGAAACTTTTTTTGCAAATTGATCGTTTGGATCAAAAACACAAGCTAAAGTTGTCTTTTCATGAAGCTGAATATTTTTGGCATGCATTTGACCTATACGACCACACCCAATCACTGCAATTCTCACTTTTTTCATACCTCAGACATATATTACTATTTTTATATTAAAAATAAAAAATAATTCATTTTGAATATAATTTAAGTATTCTTTAAAAGATTTATTTATTTATAATCTAATTAGAGGAGAGGTTAATGAAAGCAAAATTAGGGATAGCACCTATAGCATGGTCTAATGACGATTTACCTGAGTTGGGAGGGGAAACGTCTTTAGATACATGTCTTAGTGAGTCAAAACTAGCAGGATTTACTGGTGTAGAAACAGGGGGTAAATTCCCCAAAACTCCTGAAAAACTTGGGCCTATTTTGAAAAGTCACAAACTATACCTAGCCTCTGGGTGGTACTCAGGCACTGTTCTTGATAATGATTTAGAAAATGAAAAAGATAGAGTTCTTCAACAATTAACACTTTTTAGAGATTTAGGAGCAGCAGTTTTGGCTTACGGAGAAACTTCAGGAACCATTCAAAATGTCAGACACGCTCCCCTGAATACAAAAAGAAAAATACACAGTGAAGACTTTAAAGAGTATGGAAGAAAATTAACATTATTTGCAGAATTTTGTGCAGATTTTGGAGTACCAATTTCATTTCACCACCATATGGGTACGGCGATTGAGACTGAACAAGAACTAGATAGCCTGATGAACCATACAGGTGAGGCAGTAAAAATTTTATTTGATACAGGTCACATGACCTTTGCTGGAGGAGACTCTTTAGGGGTTATAAACAAACATGCAAAAAGAATAAATCACTTTCATGCAAAAGATATTCGATCAAAAATAGTAAATAATTTAGATCGATCAAAACAAAGTTTTTTAGATTTTGTCCTTGAGGGGGCTTTCACTGTACCTGGTGATGGGAATATTAATTTTAAAGAAGTTGTTGAAACTTTATCCAAAAATAATTACGAGGGATGGTTCATTGTGGAGGCAGAACAAGATCCAGCGAAAGCAAATCCTTTTGAATATGCAAAAATTGGAAACAAAGAGTTAGTAGAGTGCTTGGGCATGTACGGATATCAGATAGAGGATTACATAGATGAATAGCATTAAAGGAAAGTTTGCACTCGTTACAGGAGGAACGCAGGGTCTGGGGGCAGCAATTGCTAAAAATTTTGCTGAAAATGGCGCAGAGGGTATCATTACCATTGGAAGAAAAGAGGAAAAAGGAAAAGAGGTAGCAAAAAAGATTCAAGAGGAAACTGGGTGCAAAGTAATTTTCGTTAAGACAGACTTACCTAATGTTCAAGAGTGTCGTAACGCTGTAACAGTTGCAAAAAAAAATTTTGGAAAATTAGATGTTCTTGTAAATGCAGCAGGTATCACTGATCGAGGTAATATTGTCAACACATCTGAAGAATTATTCGACAAAATGATAGGAACTAATGTCAAAGGGCCCTTCTTCCTTATACAAGAAACTGTCAAAATTATGATAGATCAAGGAATTCAGGGCTCTATTATCAATATAGGGTCCGTATCAGCTCTAACTGGACAACCATTTATATCTGCATATTGCACCTCGAAAGGGGCCTTGGCAACTTTAACGAGAAATACGGCATTTGCATTACTTAATAATAAGATAAGAGTTAATCAATTAAATATTGGATGGATGGCCTCAGATGGGGAGCATGAAATCCAAACTAAATATCACGGTGCTCCAGAAGATTGGTTAAAAGATGCTGCAAAGGAACAGCCTTTTGAGAGGCTTCTAGACCCTAATGAAGTAGCAAAGGCAGTAACATTTTTAGCATCTGATGACTCTGGTATGATGACAGGCTCAGTAGTTAATTTTGATCAATCTGTTTGGGGTGGTTATCCGTTCTCTCCTCCAACTCCTGAGGGAAAAATTTCTTTAGATTAATCAAACTAATAATCTAGAGGCACTTTTTTGACATTGCTCTAATGTAGTTTGAAGATCTTTGTTCAAAAATAAATACTCAAAAAGCTCATTACCAACTTGCTCAATAATTTTTGAGTAAGATGGAAGGGGGTATCTAGCCCATTCTACAAATCGTTCATCTCTTTCCATTTTGTCTAATTCATTAAAAATAGGACTTAATGTTCTAACTTCAGGATCATTAGCTACACTAAACACCGGAGAAGAAAGACTACCATGTTCGATGTAATATTTAATAATTTCTGGCGAAACTAGGTTTTGGATAGTCTTCATTACAAAAGGGATTTTATCATCGAGTATGTTTGAAGGTATGCCTAAAGAAAATCCTCCTATTGGAGATACTTGAAAAGGTTCTACACCAGCAGGTCTAGGTAAGTAACCGCTATTTTTAAAAGCAGGAGAATTTTTATTTAATTCAAATTGATGAGCTCTACTGCTCCAATTCATCACCATTGCTGATTTTCCTTTGCTATAATATTCAACACACTCGTCATTTGATTGCAGGGACAAATCTGTGGGAGAGTATGGTATTAAAGATTTTAAAACTTTTGCTGCTTTAAATGCAGCCTCAGATAGGAAATTTGTTTTAATTACTATTTTCTGAGTGTCTAAATCGTATGTGTTTTGGCCTATATGGCGAAGATTAACATAAGGTTTTCCAAAATTAGCCATCATTAATATGAAACTAGTTGCTAGAGGTTGACCTTTACGAGCAGGCCAAGATATCGGGCTTTCTACCTCATTTGATTTTTTTAAAATTTCGCAAGCTGCTAATAATTCATCAAATTTTTTAGGAGGGCTTAAACCATATTTTTCAAAAATATCTTTTCTATAAAATAGTAGGTCAGGAATAGTTTCAATTGGAACACCAAATAATTTATTGTTGTAAGAGCTAGATCTAATAGCTGAAAAATGAAAGTCCCTGAGGTTAAAACCACTTGAGTCGATATATTTATCTAATGGCAGTAATGTATTTAATTTTGCTAGCTGGCCAACCCAAGGCAAATTAAACCCAACAATATCAAATTTAGACTTTGTCTTTTTTTCTGAGTTTTTTACAATTAAATTTAAAAGTTTATTAAGATCATTTTCAATTATATGCTCAATTTTACAATCTAAGATATACTCAAAAAAATCTAAATTACTATTTATAACTTTAAATGTTGGATTATCATTTGATAGTAAAGAAATTTTCTTAAATCGGTTTGAGGAATTAATAAAAACTTTAGGCGAAGGAATTATATTACCAGCAGATAAGGACATCCCAAAATAATAAGTGTCATTTAATTCCCCAAAACCTAAATTAGAAGCTATTTCATTTTTGATAGATGATAAGTATAAAGTAAATTCCTCAATTAATTCTGAGCTTGGATGAATTGAAAAAGACTTACCTGATTTTGTTTTGACTCTTTGTATTAATTTTTTTTCTTTGATTAATTTATTAATTCTCCTAAGGCCAGTAGCAAAAGGAAGACCTGATGATTGAATGATACTTGTTGTAGTTATAATTTTATTATCGAGGTGATTTTTTATAACATATGAAAATATTCTCCACTCAGAGTCCACAGTGTTATTTGTAATTTTTTTATTAAATAATAATCTTGTCTTATCTACAAAGTTCAAAAGAGTAGTGATTTCATTTCTATTCATAAGCTCTAAATTACCCTTAAAAATATAGCTTTTCTCAATATATTCAAATTGAATATATTTACAGTTAAACAATACACTTTATTTATAGATAATTTTAGAACATGGATATAGGAGGGTAGAAATGAAAAACCTAGTCAAAGTATTAGCTGTTTTAATGTGCTTTTCATTTGGTTCTGCAAAAGCTGTTGAGATCGTATCTTTTAATGCGGCATCTTCAGAAGCTTATGTAGGAGCATTTGTTAAAGGAATTAAAGCTACTGCAGCTCAGTATGGTTATGATATTACAGTTTTTGAAAATAATTATAATCAAGCAGAGCAAAATCAACAAGTCGAGCAATATTTGTCAAGCGGCGCACTTCCAGATGTATTTATCTGGTGGCCACCTGATGCAGTTGCTGGTTTAGGATCTCTAAGAAAATTAGCAAAGACAGGAGTTCCAGTTTTAAAAATTAACCAATTACCTAATGAGCAAGATAAGGCTTTTATCTTCGGGTATGCTGGACCTGATGATAGCTTACGTGCATATAATGCAGGTGAGATGATGGTTAAAGCCATGAAGATGAAACAAGCTGCAGGTGGAGATGGATTTAATGTTATAGCATTATCATACCCTCACTCTTACGGTGGTTATGGTTTATCAATCAATGCTTTCAAACAAGCTATTGCAGGAACTGATTTAAATCTAATTGGTGATATTGGTGAAGGATTTGGTCAGGCCAATGGTTACAAGGGTGCCGCAAAGCTTATTGCTAAAGTTAAAGACCAAGGTATCCACTTCGTCTATGGAATGGATGATGCTATCTTAACCGGAGGTATTAAAGCTCTTGAAGAAGCTGGCTATAACGTTGACTGGTATGCAGGTACTGGTAAAAACGGAAATGTCGATGGTGACGCTGTTATAACTGTTGGTACAGTTTGTAATGGTGACAAACAGATGATTACTGATGGTAAGCAATTCGGTACAACTCTTCAGTCACCTCTTCACGAGGGTCAATTAGCTATTAAGCTTGTGCAGGAGTACATGGAAAATGGTGAACTTGCAAACTACATTAACTTTACACCTAACCCATCAGTAACTGGTGCAACTATGGACTTTACTGCACTCAGGGGTTTTGATGGAAACCTTTATGGCATCGATGAGCTATGCTCAGGTGCTTGGGACTAAGTTAGTTTTCTAATATTTAAATTTTACACACAGGGAATTTTTCCCTGTGTGTAGTTATTCAATTTATAAGTATGTATAATTAAGACGATGGCTTCTGATCCAGTACTCAAGATTACAAACGTTTCTCGCACTTTTGGTGCTATTCAAGCCTTAAAAGAGGCAAATTTTGAAATCAATGAAGGAGAAATTATGGGATTGGTTGGTGAGAATGGAGCTGGAAAATCTACATTAGTTAAAATCATTAGCGGTTTCGACCCTGGTTTCAAAGGAAGCTATCAGCTAAATGGTAAAGAAGTAAAATTCGATACCCCCTCAAAGGCGGAAGAGTCTGGTATAGCTATAGCACAACAAGAATTGAGTTTAATCCCAAATATGTCAGTAGCTGAAAATATTTTTCTGACAGGTGCAAAAGTTAAAAAATTTGCCACCTTAAACACATTATCAAAAATGGCTCGACCTTATTTAGATGAAGTAGGACTCACAGATATTGATCCCTCAACAAGAATAAATTTACTATCAGTAGGTGAACAACATCTAGTTGAAGTAGCTAGGTTAATATCCAGAGAAGCTAAAATTTTAATATTAGATGAACCAACAGCAGCCCTTGGAGAGCTGGAAAGTCGTAGAATTTTAGAAATGGTTCAGCGCCTTGCAAAAAATGGGAAGTCAATTATTTATGTCAGTCATAGGCTAGATGAAATTTTTAAAATTACAAAAAGAATTACAATTTTGAGGGACGGTGTCTCTCAAGGTGTGCAAGAAACAAAAGACATCGATGTAAATAAATTAGTTGAAATAATGTTGGGAAGAGAGTTAGCAAATATGTTCCCTTCCCGAGCTGATCATATTAGCTTGGAATCAAAAATTGAAGTTAAAGACTTATGGCCTGATGGAGTATTAGAGCCAGTGAGTTTCTCAGCTTATCAAGGAGAAATACTTGGTCTATCTGGGCAACTTGGAAGTGGTGCTGGAGAGGTATTAGCTTCAATTGCAGGTGCTTTAAAATCACGATCTGGCTCTCTTACATTGAATGGAGAGACTTTTCTTCCTAAATCACCCAGTCAAGCAATTAAGAAAAAGATTGCTTACTGTTCTTCGGATCGTAAAAAAGATGGCCTTTTTTTGGGAAGACCGATATTCGAAAATTTAACCTCACCTGCACTTGATACTATTTCAAAATTTGGATTTAATTTTGGGAGCACAGAAGATAGTTATGCAAAAAACCTCGCTCAAGAATTCCTTATCGACGTAAAGAGAGTTTACGACGAGTCTGGTCTGCTGAGTGGAGGAAATCAGCAAAAAGTTGCTTTGGGAAAATGGCTATCAATTAAGCCAGACGTTCTTCTAGTAAATGAGCCAACTAGAGGTGTCGATGTCGGAGCTAAATCAGAAATTTATCAAAGAATGAGAGAACTAGCTGCAAGAGGAATAACTATTATATTCGCCTCTACAGATATTCAAGAGATCACTTATCTTCCTGATAGAGTTATAACATTTTATAGAGGAATGATGATAGACGAACATAGATTAGAACAGATCAAAACACCGGTTATACTGAAAGAAATAACTGATCCATTTAATGAGACTAATCTATGACAACAATTACGCAGGACAACAAAAGCCCTTTTTCTTCGAAATTTTTACAATTTTATAAAGATAGAACCTTATTAGCAATTCTGCTTTCACTTTTTGCAGTGATGTTTGTTTATGGAATTTTTTTTACAGATAATTATCTAACAATTACAAATTTCAAAGCAATTATTAGAGATGCTGCATTATATGGGATCATGGCTATTGGACTAACATTTGTTACTCTATCAGGTAACTTTTTCTTATTATCCTTAAAAGAAACAGCATCGATTTGCGGTGTTACTTTTGCCATGGGAATGGCAACTGGATTTGGCTCACCAGATTTAGTTGGAAACTTTTTAGTATCCCTTTTAGCTGCTCTGTCTGTTGGAGTTTTGAGTGGAGTAATCCAGGGGTATTTTGTTGGCATGGGAGGTAACCCCATAGTTGTTACTCTTGGAGGGGCTGGTATTTTATATGGAATAGGAGCTTGGTGGAGTGATAATCTCGTTATTAATTTTAAAAGACCACATGATGCAGAATGGCTTGGAACAGGCTCCTTTTTAGGTCTCCCAAGTATAACATTGGCATTTATTTTGATAGCAATTGCAGCAGAATTAGTCCTTAGACACACAAATTTTGGCAGAAAAGTTTATTTAGTTGGTGCCAACAAAGCAGCAGGAAGGGCAACAGGTCATGAGAATTTTTCAATGGCTATAATTGTTTTCACAATTTGTTCAGTATGCTGTGCATTTGTTGCTGTTGCTTTTGTTGCTCAAATGGATAGTGCTCAGTCTAACTATTTTTCTGCAGAATTTGGTTCATCAGGTGATATGACCATTCTTGTCATTGCCACTGTGATGGTAGGTGGAAATTCAATTATGGGTGGTTATGGTTCTACTCTCAGAACTAGCTTAGGGGCTATATTTATTGCTATGGTTGATAATATGATGGTATTACAAGGGTTTAATAGTGGTCCTAGAATAGTCGGAGTGGGCCTAATGATTGTATTTAGCATTATAGTTTTTGGACTATTTGCTAAAGGAAGTAGAGCTCAAGAATAATGGAAAATTTTTTCAAAAAAGTCACCAAAGATGTAGATTTATCATTTGCTATTCTTTTATCGTTTTGTGTTTATGTATTTTTTTCATTAAATATAGAAATTTTTTTTAGTCATAATATCTCTTTTGCAATACTCGAAAGATTTGCTGTTCTAGGGCTTGTCGGATTAGCTCTTACCATCTGTATCATAGCCGGAGAAATAGATCTTTCTATTGGTTCTAATGCAGCTTTATGCGCAGTAATAGTAGTTAAGTTGACTGACCCTTTAGGAGCACCCTTTGCAATGTTGATTGGCTTATCTGTCTCAACTCTTATTGGGGCCATACAAGGTTTTGTAATTGCATTTATAAGAATAAGAGCAATTGTAATTACTGTTGGAACATTAATGCTTTTAAGAGGAGTGGCTTTATTAATAGCAGAAGAAAAAACAGTAATGCTGACTGATTTCAGAGTTCCTGATTTTATTACTACTAAAGTTTTGATGTATTTCTCTCCAGCAAGCCTTACAGTTATATTCATATTTATATGTGTGGGTATATTTATGCGATACACAAAATATGGAAGAGAAATTTATGCCATAGGTGGTGCTAGAAAAGAGGCTCTTACTGCAGGCATACCTTTAAGGCGACCAATGGTTATAGCCTTTGCCCTTTCAGGATTTTGTGCAGGTTTTGCTGGAACTGTAATAGGACTAAAGTCTGGTACTGCACAAGGCTTAGGATTACAGTACTTACTATTAGCAGGAACAGTTGCAGCTTTTGTTGGAGGTGTGAGTATATTAGGAGGAAAGGGGGGAGTTCTAGGGGCCGCCATAGGAGCATTAACTGTAAATTTTTTAAATACAGGTCTTGTCTTTTATGCCTTACAGGTTCATTTTGTACAATTATTTACATCTGTTCTTTTGGTAATCGTTATAGTTTTTCAAACGATGTCCAGAGTGTTTGACTCGAGACAGTCGAGAAAGAGTTTACTGGCAACGATTGATGAACGTAAAACGACACTCCTAGAAAAAAAGAGAACTGTTCTAGGTAAATAATATTCATTTTGAATATATTTGATGCTTAGATAAATTAATACTTATAATAGAATTTAGATGTATTTGGAGGATACTCATGGACAAGGAAAGACTTAAAGGTAAAAACGTTCTAATTACTGGTGCAGCTCAAGGAATGGGAGCAGCTATCGCTGAGGATTATTGTGCACAAGGTGCAAAAGTTTGTATTACCGATGTAAATATTGATGGTTGTAAAGAGGTAGAAGATAGAATTAGGTCAGCTGGTGGTGAAGCAATTTCTTGTAAATTAGATGTGAGAAAAAGAGAGGATCATGTTGCAGCAGTTAAGGCAACAGTTGAGGCCTTTGGTAGTCTAAATGTTTCTTTAAATAATGCTGGTGTAAATAAACCTCTTTGGTTTATGGATGTAACTGAAGAAAATTATGATTTTATATTTGATATAAATGTCCGTGGTGCCTGGCTTGGTATGCAAGAACAAGCAAGACAAATGATTAAACAAGGTAAGCAAAATGAGCCATATAAAATTTTGCATGTTGCATCAATTTTATCGCGAGAAACTTTTGATGATGTTGTCATTTATGGTGCAAGTAAACATGCAGTTGCAGGTTTAATAAAAGGTGGAGCTAAGGGATTGGCTGAGTATGGCATAAATGTTAATGGATACGGACCAGGTGTTGTCAGAACAGAGATGTGGGAGCAATTAGACAAAGAGTTAGTTGCAATGGGTAAGTTTAAAAAACATGGTGAGTCTATGGACTCTATAGCTGAAAATATGATTTTAATGAAACGATATTCCTATCCAGAAGATATTGTTGGAACAGCGTCATTTTTAGCATCAAAAGACTCCGATTACATGACAGGCCAAATACTTATGATTGATGGAGGGATGGTTATTCAATAAATGACTGAACCTACAATAATTAAACCAGAGGATATTAATCCAAATTATAATTGGCATAGAAGAGTCCCTTCTCATGGAAGAACAAATGTTGATTATGAAGAAAGAATTAATTTCCCAAGACTTCATAAATACAGGCTTGGCAGAGCAAGACAGGCATTAAAAAAATCGAAGGCTGGTTCTTTACTTTGTTTTGATAACAACAATATACGTTATCTCACTAGTACAGTTATTGGAGAATGGTCAAGAGACAAAATTTGTAGATATTCTTTATTGGCACAAGATCACGACCCTATTCTTTGGGATTTTGGTTCAGCTGCGAAACACCATCAAATTTTCTCACCTTGGCTTCCTAAAGAAAACTGGAAGGCAGGAATGGTTGGACTCAGAGGCACCGTCCACCCAGATGCAGGTTTGATGAAAAATGCAGCAAAAGAAATTAAATCAATGTTAAATGAAAAAGGATTGGCCAATGAACCAGTTGGTGTTGACCTCGTTGAGCCAGCAATGATGTTTGCTCTTCAAGAGGAGGGTTTGGAAATTATTGATGGCCAACAAATTTTACTCGAAGCTAGAGAAATCAAATCTTACGATGAACTTATGTTGTTAAATCAAGCAGCATCTATGGTTGATGCAACATACCATCAAATATATGAGACTATGAAGCCTGGTGTAAGTGAAGCTCAAATAGTAGCGAACGCTAACAAACTTTTATACGAACTTGGTTCAGACGATGTCGAAGCCATTAATGCTATTTCAGGTGAGAGGTGCAACCCTCATCCTCATAATTTTACAGACAGAATATTTAGACCAGGAGATCAAGCATTTTTTGATATTCTCCAATCCTACATGGGCTATCGCACTTGCTACTACAGAACTTTTAATATTGGAAGAGCATCAGAATCGCAAAATGATGCTTATAAACAGTGCAGAGAATGGTTAGACAAAGCTATAGAACTCGTTAAACCCGGTGTATCAACTGACAAAATAGCTGCAGTATGGCCTAAAGCTGAAGAGTTTGGTTTTGCTGATGAAATGTCTGCATTTGCTTTACAGTTTGGTCATGGATTAGGATTAGCTATCCATGAAAGACCAATCATCAGTCGTTTAGTTTCTATGGACTCACCAGACGAGATCAAAGAGGGAATGGTTTTTGCTCTTGAAACTTACTGTCCAGCTAAAGATGGTTACTCAGCTGCTAGAATTGAAGAGGAATTAATAGTTACTGATAAAGGCTGTCAGGTAATATCATTATTTCCAGCCGAAGATTTGCCTATCGCCAATAAATATTAATGGAAGACAAATTAAATGATGACATAGGCGAAGCAAAGAGACTTCAACTATGGGAAATGATGCTCAAATTAAGATTGGTTGAAAAAAAAGCATACGATTTATTTCTTCAAAATTTAATAAAAGGAACAAGCCATTTAGCATTAGGGCAGGAGGCTATAGCTGGTGCATTTGGAGTAGCTCTCCAAGAGGGCGACTATACTTTTTGTACGTACAGAGGACATGCCCATACCTTAGCTAGAGGTTCCTCTATCGAAGGTGTCCTAGGAGAATTAATGGGACGACAATGTGGTTTGATGAAGGGCAAAGGTGGTTCTATGCATCTTACTGATGTTGAAAAAGGTGTAATGGGATCTTACGCTATTATTGGAGCTCACCTTACAATCGCAAATGGGACTGCTTTAGCATCTAAGTACAACAAGACAAAAGAGGTAAGTGTTTGTTTTTTTGGCGACGGCACTACTAACATAGGAGCATTTCACGAAGCTTTAAATATGGCTAAAATATGGGACTTACCGATAGTTTTTGTATGTGAGAATAACTTATATATGGAATATACTGCTATTAGTGAAGTTACAGCCGTGGAACATCCCGCAGCAGATAGGGCATCAGCCTACAGCTTAGATAAAATTATTGTAGATGGTAATGACGCTGATGAAATGTATCGTACAGCTCAAACTGCTATAAAAAAAGCTAGAGATGGTCATGGCCCTAGTTTAATCGAGGCAAAAACATACAGACATAGCGGGCATTCAAGAGCAGATCCAGGAAAATACAGACCAGATGAAGAGGTAAAAGATTGGATGGAAAACAAAGACCCAATTAAAAACTATAGACAAAAACTTTTAGAATTTAATATTGATGAAAAAACAATAACTGGAATAGAGAGTAAAATTCAACAACAGGTAGAAGAAGCAACAAATATTTCCAAGAATTCTCCGATCCCAGATATTAAAGAAATTTATACAGATGTTTGGGCAGACGGTGGATATAAATGGCACAATTAACTTATAGAGAGAGTGTTTCACTAGCTATTGCTCAAGCTATGAGAAAAGACCCTAAGGTTTTTTTTATTGGTGAAGATGTTGGAGCAGCGGGAGGTGTTTTTAAAGCCACTGTTGGTCTTTTAGATGAATTTGGAAAAGAAAGAGTTATGGATGCTCCCATTTCTGAACAAGCCATTCTAGGTGCAGCTATGGGAGCGGCAATGACAGGTTTGCGACCAATAGCTGAAATTATGTTTTCTGATTTCTTAGCAGTATGCTGGGATATTATTGCCAATCAAATAGCTAAGACTAGATATATGTCCGATGGTCAAATTAATATCCCTTTAGTCATAAGAACCGCAAATGGTGGAGGATCAAAATTTGGTGCTCAGCATTCTCAAAGTTTAGAAAATTGGTCGATGATGATACCAGGCTTAAAAGTAGTAGCTCCAAGTTGTTCTAGTGATGTCCTAGGCTTAATGGATGCGTCAGTTAAAGATCCTGATCCGGTGATATTTTATGAACATAAATCTCTTTATGCTTCTAAAGAACAATTAGAAAATACAAATTTATCAATTCCATTAGGGCAGGCTAATATACTTCACGAAGGAGCAGATATTACCATAATAGGCTTAGCTTTGATGGCACAGCGTTCAAAAAAAGCTGCACAAATTCTAAAAGAAAAACATAATATTAATGCAAAAGTTATAGATCTGAGAACTTTGGTTCCTCTAGATTTACAGACCATTAAAAGATCTATTATTGAAACTGGATTAGTCATCACTGTAGAGGAAAATCCAAGGTTATGTGGATGGGGTGCAGAGATTTCATCTCTCATAACCGAGCATTGCTTCTCTAATTTAAAGGGACCAGTTACTCGAGTCACAACACCTCACGTACCTCTTCCTAGTGCTGATATACTAGAGGATAATACTATCCCTTCAGTAGATTTGATAATTAATGAAGTTATAAAAAAAGTAAAAGGAGAATAGCTATGGAAATAATAATGCCCTCACTTGGTGAGACAGTTGATGAAGGAAAAGTCATAAAATGGCATAAAAATGTTGGAGATGAAATTAAAGAAGGAGATATTTTATGTGAGGTTGAAACAGATAAGACTGCTGCTGAAATTCCGTCAACAGTAAATGGAACACTAACTGAAATCACGGCACCTGAGGGAGAAACAATACCTGTCGGCGGCAAAATTGCTACTGTAGAATAATTTATGAAATGCTATATTTAAAAAATGAAGATTACAGAGTCAAAATTTTATAGAGATAAATGTTATATTAATGGAGAGTGGATTACATCTGACTCCGGAGAAACTATCTCAGTTAACAATCCTGCAACTTTAGAAGAAATTGGAACTGTCCCTAAATGTGAGACAGCTGAGACTAAAAGAGCCATAGAAGCTGCAAATGAAGCTTGGCCAGAGTGGAGAGCAAAGTCAGCAAGACAGCGCTCAGATATTCTTCGAAAATGGTTTGATCTTATGATCCAAAACAAAGAAGAATTGGCTCAAATGATGACTATTGAACAAGGAAAACCTATTAATGAATCTAGAGGTGAAATTGGCTATGGTGCATCCTTTGTGGAGTGGTTCTCAGAGGAAGCTAAAAGAGTTTATGGAGATACAATTCCTGATCCCATGACCGATCGAAGAATTGTAGTTCTCAAACAGCCAGTTGGTGTTGTAGCATCGATTACTCCTTGGAATTTTCCAAATGCTATGATTACAAGAAAATGTGCGCCAGCTTTAGCTGTCGGTTGTCCTGTTGTTATTAAACCAGCAAGTCAAACTCCTTTTTCAGCATTAGCACTTGCCGTTTTAGCTGAGGAGGCTGGCTTTCCTAAAGGCACTTTGAATGTTATTACAGGAAAAGCATCGGCTATCGGTGATGAATTAGCTTCTAACCCAATTGTCAGGAAACTCTCTTTTACCGGGTCCACTGAAATTGGAAAAATTTTGTTACAAAAATGCTCAGGCACAGTCAAAAAAGTCTCAATGGAATTGGGTGGCCACGCTCCCTTTATAGTTTTTGACGATGCTAATATAGACGATGCAGTTGCAGGTGCTATGCAGAGTAAATTTAGAAATACAGGTCAAACCTGTGTTTGTGCAAATCGTATTTATGTTCAAGAAAAAGTTCATGAGGAATTTTGTAAAAAGTTCGTAGATGCGGTCTCTAAAATGAAAGTTGGAGATGGACTCAATGAAGAAAATTCCTCTGGTCCGATGATCGATGAACATTCCTTGAGCAAAGTTGAAGAGCATGTAGAAGATGCTGTTGCATATGGGGCAAAAGTAGCAATAGGAGGTGCAAGGCACTCTCTGGGATTGAATTTTTATCAACCCACAATCTTAACTGATGTAACCCCACAAGCTAAAATTACAACTGAGGAAACCTTTGGCCCTGTTGCACCTATATATAAATTTAAAGACGAAAAAGAAGTTATTGATTTAGCAAATAACTCTCCTTATGGACTAGCTTCATATTTTTATTCAAGAGATATAGGAAGAATTTGGAGAGTTGCAGAAGCTCTTGAGTACGGAATGGTTGGTGTAAATACTGGTTTAACCTCAAAAGCGGAGGCTCCATTTGGTGGAATTAAAGAGTCAGGCCTTGGAAGAGAAGGTTCAAAATATGGTATTGATGATTTTATTGAAATAAAATACGTCAATATGTGCGGCTTAGATAAATAAAAATATTTAATGAGCAAAGTCTTCAAGGTTGGATTAATAGGTTGTGGTCATATATCCGAAACTTATTTTCGAGGTCACGATTACTTTAACAATTTTAAAATTACTAAATGTGCAGATATTAATTCTGAAAATGCACAAAAATGTGCTGACACCTATGATATTACAGCCTGTTCAGTAGATGAAATATTAAAAGACACTGAGATTGAAGTAATTTTAAATTTAACAATACCCAGAGCACATTATGAAGTTGCAAAACAATCTTTAGAAAATGGAAAGCATGTTTACAGTGAAAAACCTATGGCTGTCAATTTCTCAGAGGGTGAGGAACTTTTAGCACTTTCAAAATCTAAAGGTTTATATATTGGAAACGCTCCCGATACATTTTTGGGTGGGGGTATACAAAAATCGATAGATTTAATTAATCAAAATAAAATAGGAAATGTTCGACTTGGAAGTGCCATCTTTGCTTATCCAGGCGTCCAATCATATCATCCTAATCCAGAGCCTTGGTTTGCTAATAATGAAGGTGGACCGGTAATGGATATGGGGCCATACTACCTTACAGCATTAGTAAATCTTTTGGGACCAGCTAAAAGTGTCCATGGAATATCCACTAAAGTTTTCGAAAAAAGAGTAATTGGGATAGGTCCTAAAAAAGATCAAGAATTTTCTGTCGAGTGTCCAACAAGCTATTTAGTTAACTTAGAATTTCATAACCAAGCTTTAATTCAAATTACTCTTTCATTTGATGTGGTTACTCATCAGCGCAATCATATTGAGCTTTATGGAGATAGGGGCTCAATGATAGTCCCAGACCCCAACATGTTTGGAGGGTCAGTTATGACAAGTAATGATGACTCTGGAATATGGGAAGAGCATAAAACTGATGATTTACCACTTGGGAGAATAAATATTACTACTCAAAGCGGAAGAGCTAACGAGTCCCCTACAAATGCAAATTACCGTGGAGTAGGTCTAGCAGAGATGCTTTATTGCATAGAAAATGGCATAAATCATAGGTGTAATGGCGAACTGTCACTTCATGTTTTAGACATTATTAAATCTACTATGAAGGCAGCAGACTCAAGGACAACACAGGATATTAAAACTTCATGTCAAAAAGCTGATTACTTCACCCTAGAAGAAATACAAAAAATTCTTAAGTAATATAGATATTTCCTTTAGACTACATTTTCTCAAATGGAATTTAATAAATCAAAAAAAATACTAGTAATAGGCAGAGCAGGTATGGATATATATCCTGAACCCCCAGGTACTAAAATATCTGAGGTTAAAAATTTTTCTACTCATCTAGGTGGATCTGCTGCTAATACCTGTGTGGCTTTATCTCAGTTAGGTGTACAGTCAGATCTTTTGACCTGTGTATCAGAGGATGCCATTGGTGAGTATATTTTTGAAAAATTGAAGGAATTTAATGTGGGAAGTAACTTTTGTAGAAGAGTAGAAAATAAGTTTCAAACACAAGTAGCTGTTGTGGAAACTATTCTTAAAAATAACCAATCTATTTTATACAGAAATAACTCTTGTGATTTACAGTTAAACAAAAATGATATAGACAATATTAATTTTCAAGATTATTCGGCTGTATTTATTTCTGGCACTACTTTGTCTTCTAACCCATCAAGGGACGCAGTATTTTATGCCACTCAAAAGGCATCGTCGCTCAGTATTCCCTTAATTATTGATATGGATTATAGGCCATACAATTGGGAGTCAGATGAAATTAAGTCAAATATCTATAAAAAAATTATGAATGAAATGGATATTATTATAGGAAATGATTTAGAATTTAATATTGCAGATAATTCCACAGAAGGTTTTCAATTAGCCAAAAGCTTTATAAATGAGAAACCATCAATTATAATCTACAAAATGGGTGAAAAAGGATCGACTGTTATTACTAAAGAAAAAGAACAAAATTTTGGAATATTTAAAGTTGATGCTATAAAACCAACAGGAGCGGGAGATGCTTTTAATGGAGGTTTTATCAGCTCTATTCTTAAAGGATATTCTCTGGAGGACTCTATTAAAAGAGGCTCAGCAAACGCAGCTATCGTTGTCACTAAGGTGGGCTGCTCTTCAGCAATGCCAAATACTGATGAACTAGAAAATTTTATTAATCAACAAACAATGGAGATATAGATGCATATACCTTACTCAGACAATAAGAATATCGCTTTATTTGGGGAGCAAAATAAAACCGTTCCCTTAGTATACTTTAATATTATTAATTTAAAAAAAGGTGAGAGTTATAGTTATAAACTTCCTGAGCATGAAACCAGCGTCGTTCCAGCTACCGGCATAGTGGAGCTCGAAGTTGATGGTATTAGACTTGGTCAAATTGGCACTAGAAAATCTGACGTTTGGGATGGAGAACCAGAAGGGAGCTACATACCTACAAATGCAGAATGTACGATCACATGTCTTTCGGACAGTACGGAGTGTTTTATTGCTGGAGGTATTTATGAGAAAAAATTAGAGGCATTTTTAGTTCAAAAAAAAGAAATTGATACAGTGCAATATGGATCAGATGATACAAAAACACATCGAAAAATTAAACATATCTTAGGAGCAAAGCATCATGAACAGGTTGGAAGATTACTTGTCAATGAACTCTACACAGTTGGAGCTGGTGGCTGGTCAGGTTTTCCTCCGCATAAGCATGATACAAATAGACTGCCTGATGAAACACGTCATGATGAGGTTTATAATTATCGTTTTAGACCAGGACATGGTTTTGGAGTTCAGGTCATGCAATATGAAGACGACAAAGAAGGTTATGGTTATCAACTATTTAATGGATCTACAATAGCAATAGATAAGGGCTATCACCCATGTGTTGTTGCACCAGGATACGAAATGTACTATTTTACAATTTTAGTTGGTCTTTCCCAAAGATCACTTGTTCAATATTTTCAAAAAACTCATGCTTATCAATTAGAAACAATTCCTGGAATTAAGGATATGATAGCTAAATATAAATGACGATTGCAAGCCTCTCAGATGTTTTACAAAAGGCAAAAAAAGATAATTATGCAGTCGCAGGATTAGTTGTACTAGGCTGGGAAGATGCAAGATGCTACGCAGAGACAGCTGATGAACTTGGGTTACCCGTAATTCTTCAAGCGGGACCAGGTTGTAGAGCAAATACTCCATTACCAGTTTTAGGTAAAATGTTCAGATACTTGGCTGAGCAATCCTCCAGTCCTGTCGTTTGTCATTTAGATCATGGTTATGCTAAGGAAGAATGTCTAGAGGCTATAGATAATGGATTTACATCTATTATGTTTGATGGGTCTAAGCTTTCACTCAATGAAAATGTTGAAAAAACAAGAGAAATTGTTGAATTAGCACATAAACAAAATATTTCCGTAGAGGGAGAAATTGGTTTTGTTGGGTATAGTGAGGGCGCTAAATCACAAAGCACAGACCCAGAGGAAGCAAAAACTTTTGCTACCTTAACAGAATGTGATGCAATGGCAATTAGCGCAGGTAACGTACACTTACAGACCCAAAAATCTTCATCAATTGATATGCAAGTCATAAAGAAAATAGAAACTTTAACAGATGTGCCGTTAGTTCTTCATGGAAGTAGTGGGATTGAAGACACACTTAAAAGAACAATAGCTAATACCACGAATGTTTGTAAATTCAACATTGGAACTGAACTAAGGAAAACATTTGGTGATACTTTAAGAGAGGAAGTAATAAAAGACCCAGACACTTATGACCGTATTAAATTAATCAATTCCACAATCCCAAGATTAAAAGAAGTAACAAAAAAAGTTTTAGAGAATATATCCAAAATTTAATCATTAATGATTAAATCTAATACTATTGAAAATAAATTTTTAAGAGTAAGGACTCTTAATATTGGAGCTACATTATTTGAAGTTTTTTATAAAAAGAAAAAAATAAATTTAATACTCAACTTAGGTAATATCTCTTCCTATAAAAATAATAAAAACTACCTAGGCGCAACATGTGGTAGGTATGCAAATAGAATTAGAAATAGCCAATTTAAAATTAAGGGTATTAATTACAAATTAACAAGAAATGAGGGAAAAAATATTTTACATGGAGGTAAAAAAGGATTTGACTCAAAAATATGGAGTGTTCAAAACTCATCAAAATCTCATATTACTTATTATTATATATCACCGGATAAAGAGGAGGGTTTTCCAGGAGAACTATGCTCCTCATGCAGATACTCAATCAAAAACTCTGTTCTTAGTATTAATTTAAGAGCAAAAACTACAAAATCCACACATGTAAATTTAGTCAATCATGCATATTGGAACCTAGATAAAATTAAAAAGAATGTTTTTGATCATTACGTCCAAATAAATGCTAATCATTATTTAGAAAATGATGATGAAAATATACCTACAGGTAAGGTGATTAGTGTAGATGGTACAAGCTTTGATTTTAAAAAACCAAGTAAGATTAAAGATAAATTTACCAATAAATTAAACAGTTTTGATGAAAACTTCATTATTAATAAGAATTCAAAATTTATAGCTAAAATCAAATCTTCTAAAAGTAATATTTCATTGAGAATTTCTTCAAACCAACCAGGTGTACAATTTTATACAGGTCAACATTTAAAATACTCTACTGATCGTAAGACAATTAAAAAATATCAAGGAATGTGTTTTGAGACACAGGGATTTCCTAATGCACCAAATAATTCAAAATTTCCATCAACTCGATTAGATCCATCACAAACTTATAAGCATAATATAAAGTTTGAGATTGAAGAGATTAAATAACTATTCTTGTTTTTCTCTAAGTTTTATATTAAGTGAGTCAAAGAATATTTGAGGCACACTGAAAGCAAAGTTATTTAACAATGCAACAGAACTAACTTGCATTTGGTTTCCGTCTAACAATGGATCAATAAATTTTGATATTTGAATTTTATCATCTATATAATTCCAATTAAAAGTGGCATGAACTCCTTTGCCATCTATATCGTAAAGATTTACAAAAATTATTGTTCCATTATTAAGAGTAAATCTAGTCTTTAAATCTGGAGAGTTAGGTAAATCAGACTTAAGAATAAAACCATTATGTTGTAAATCTGTTAATATATTTTGAGCATCAATAATTTTATCATCATCAATTTCATTGAATTGAGAAGTCAAATTTGTATGTATAAATTTCCCTTCAACTGTATTTAGATTGATCATATTTTGATTATATATTTGAATTGATTTTATTTGAGATTTACCAATATTAATTAAATCCGTCGGTACCCAGTAGAAATCAGATACATCAGCTGATAAATTGGTTGAAACTAAATAAGATTGATTGGAGTCAGTTGCCTTTACATAAGATCCTGGAATATTATAATTATATATACCTATATCTAGAGAATATAAAACTTCATCATTTTTAGACTTTAATAGTAATTGCATTTTATTTTCTTCATCAAGACCCAATTTAAAAAGGAGATCTTCACGATTAGTTTTAGCATCTATAATTTTTGCTTCACGAAGTTGAATAAAAAATCTGCTTAAAAGTTCAGTATTTGCAGGGAAATTATCAGAACTTGAAATTAGCCATTGATTATCAATATTCTCAATTACCGATTTTCCAGTTTGGTTAGAAAACTCTATATAAGCAATATTTGGTAAAACATCACCAAAACTTGGAAATAATACCTCAGACGTTGAGTTGGTAGAGTCAGATTTATCATCAAAATACATTCCAAGTGCAACAACCAAAAATCCCAAAGATAATAAAATTAAGATTTTTAAATTTTTAATAAACATTTAATTGCTCTTTCTTTTTTTAATACCAAGTTGTCTTGGAATAAGAAACATTAACAAAATTAAAAGAATAGGAATTAAAAAAGTGTTTAAAATATTAATTTGATTTGCAAGTCGATCTATGTCTTTACTTAGATTTCTTCTAACTTCTCTTAATTCTTGGCGCGTATTCTCAACCTGCAATTGAAAGTTTGCTAGTTCCATTAATTGTTTATCAGATAAATTAACTGTCTCTACATCTCTACCGCCAGATAAATTTTGAATTTGGCTTAAGGTATTATCAAGTTGTGCTTGTAATTGTTGTTCTTGTCCTAAATACATCTGCTCCGCCTCAGCTTGTAATTTTTGAACAACGACAAATGGCCTAAATGGAGCTTCCTTGTTTCTTAAATTAATAAATTCATCATACCCAGTCATCGAGTCAAATACATTAGTCACTAAACTTCCATTGTCTGATGTTGCCTCGATCACGTTGGTGTCGAGAAACTTTTGTATTCTCGCCCAAAAGGCATTTCTAATAAAGTCAGCATCACTAAAGATAACTACATTTAGATTTTTTGATGATATCTCTAAATGATCATTATTCTTAAATTCGAAGTCATTAAAACTACTCTTCGCAACACCGCTTAATTTTACGCCAAAATCGTAAGAAACCCCTGTTGGTTTGAAATTATTAATAAGTTTAATTGGATCGTGGACTTCTTTCATTGGTAAATCCATTGTCACTTCACTAGATGACATAATAGGGATGTATAAAATTTCACTTTGATCATCTAATTGTGAAAGACCTCCAGGTGATACTAGTCTTATCAAAGATAGACCATCACCGATTTCTTCTGATTGATTTATGTATTGACCTCTAACTTCTGGCCAATTCAATTTCAATAAAGTTTGAAGAGATGTATTTTCAGTTATATTTTGTTGTGTTTGCAGTCTTGTAGCTTGAGCTCCATCCAAGATAACATTGCTATTGTAGTTGATATTAAGTGTTTTTAAGACTTTTTCTAAATTTGAAGATTTATTTGAATGGTCATTTTTCTCAAAGAAAGGATCCAGAAAAATAACAGATTTTCCTCCATTTAGGATGAATTGTTCAATTGCATACTCTGTTTTTTCTGTAATATCAGAGGGGTGATATACAACTAATAAATCAATACCCTCAAAATTTTCAACGTCGGTATCTAAAAATTCGAAATCATAAAAATAACTTAGTTCCTCTAATATTGTATATTCTCCTTGTCCAAGTTGATTATTTGGCATCATAGGAGGTGTTGTGTCTACCCATGATAGAAAACCGATCATTGGTTTTTTTGATCTATTTAATTTGTATATAATGTCAGTTAATTGCTTTTCTAATGTCCCTGCTTTTGAAGGATCAAAGAAGGATACAGTTTCAATATCATCAGTAGTATTAGAAGCTATTAATCCAAAATATACTTTAGATCCCTCTTGATCTATTGGAAAACCTTGAACTCCATACCTGTTAACATAATCCTCATCATCTGAATAAGGTTCTGGCTCAATAAAATTTAATTCAATTTTACCAGAGGCAAGATCTGAGTACCTGTTTAGTAAACCCTGAACTTGGTTGGCATAATTCTGAATTATAGGAATATTTTTAGATAAATTTCTACTATAAACAAAATTAATTTTAAGAGGCTCTTCAATTTCATCTATAACTCTTTTTGTACCACTTGAAAGAGTAAAAGTTTTGGTTGAGGTAAAATCAATACCTAAATTAAAATTAATTTTTTGGATAATAAAATTAAAAGAAAGAAATAAAATAACAGTACTTAAAATTGAAATAAGAAGATAGTTTTTTTGTAAATATTTATTCATTAGTCTCGATTTTGAAATTTTATAATTGTTAAATAGTTCCAAAGAGCAATAAAAGATAAAAAGAAAAATAATCCTTTAATAGAGAAGAAACCTGTTTGAATAGTTGAGAAATGTGTCAAAAAACTAAAACTTGAAATTAATTCAACAATCTCAATTGGTAAAATTCCTGTGATAAAATTAATCATTAGAGGAAAGCCACTAATCGTAAAAAGAAAGGAAACCATAATAGATAAAATAAAAGCAATTATTTGATTATTGGTAAGTGAAGAAAAGAAAATTCCCAGTGAAACGTATGCACCAGCCATTATAATCACACCCAGATATTGCCCAACTATTACAGTATTATCTGGGTTTCCTAAATAATTAACTGTAATCCATATTGGAAAAGTAAGGATAATAGAAAATACAACAAATGCCCAAGTAGCAAAAAATTTACTCAAAACTATTTTCCAAAGCGGTACAGGAAGAGTTAATAAAAGTTCTATCGTGCCTAGTCTTTTTTCCTCTGACCAACTTTTCATAGTTACAGCTGATACAAAGAATATAAATACCCAAGGTATAAAGCTAAAAAAAACTGTTAAGTCTGCTACACCTGAAGAAAAAAAAGATCCAAAGTAAAAAGTAAGCGACATTGAAGTTAAAATAAAAATTGCAGTAAATATGTAGGCAACAGGAGTTATAAAATATAGTTTTAGTTCTCTTTTGATTAAGGCTAACATTATTTTACTAACTTCCTAAATTTTTCATCTAAAGTTTTACCTACTTTCTTTTTTAATTGTGTAGGTGTACCCTCAAATACTTTTTCACCATTGTTAATTATAAGACATTTGTTACAAACCTCTGGAACTTCATCGAGTATATGTGTTGAAATTATTATTGCTTTTGTCTTTGATAATTTTGTAATTAATTTTCTTACTTCAAATTTTTGAAGAGGGTCTAAACCATCTGTTGGTTCGTCTAATATCAATAATTTTGGATTATGAATAAGGGCTTGAGCAATACCCACTCTTCTTTTAAAACCTTTTGATAAAGTTTCTATAGGTACATCCTTCACTTCTTCGAGCTGTAGATCACTAATAGCTTTTTTAATAGCAGTCTTAGGATTTTTTATTTCTCTAACTTGGCAAACATAATCTAAATATAGATAAGGAGATAAATCTAAATATAATGGGACTCCCTCAGGTAGGTATCCAATCATTGATTTTGTAAATATTGGATCTTCATCAATATTCTTACTATTGATGACCACACTTCCTTTATCAGATTTAAGGTAACCAGTAATTACTCTCATGGATGTAGTTTTACCAGCTCCATTTGGGCCTAAAAAACCCATAACGTCTCCAACTTTTACTTCAAATGAGAGGTTATTTATGGCTTTAAAATCACCAAAATTTTTAGATATGTCATTAACTTGTAGCATTTTTGATAATTATTTAGTCTATAAATTCATAATTTCAAGAACTTAGATATTTAATTATTGGGCAAATATAAACATTTTACCAAGCAGATCTATAAATATCATAGGCGTCTTTTTCTGAGATTTCCTTGGGGTTGTTAATTAGCAAACGTGTTTGTTTCATAGCATCTTTGGCCATAGTTTCACAAGCACTTTCAGGAATATTCACATCTCGTAACCTTTGTTCTAAACCAAGTTCACTTGAAAGATTAGATAACTTTTCGATAAAATTTGATGCAATATCTTGAGTGCTAGTTGAAGTATTAATATCTGGAAAAATAATAGGAGCAATCTCGCTATATAACTTAGCGGCACTTTGCTCTGTAATATTAAATCTTAAAACATATGGTAATACGATTGCATTTGATAGTCCATGAGGTATGTGAAATGTTCCACCTATAGGGTATGCAAGTGCGTGCACCCCAGCCACTGGAGAGTTTCCAAAAGAGACACCAGCTAACATAGATCCAATTAACATATTTGATCTAGCATCAACATTATTGCCGTCTGTGACAGCTTTTTGAATGGAACTTCCTAAAAGTTTTAAAGCTTCTTTAGCCAAAGTTTTTGAAATTAAATTATTGTTTATACTTTTAGATGCATAAGACTCAATAGCGTGGACCATTGCATCAATACCTGTCGCCGCCGTAATATGTGGAGGCAGTCCCAAAGTTAACAAAGGATCAAGTATAGCTAAGTCAGGAAGGATGATAGAAGAGGAAACTCCTTTTTTTTCTAAATCATCTTGTGTAATTATAGATATGGGTGTCACTTCTGAACCAGTACCTGATGTTGTCGGATATAAAACTAAAGGCAATCTAGGTCCTTTTGCATTAGCTACCCCCCAAGCTTGATGGATGTCTTCATTTGACCCTATCAAAAGAGCAGTTAGCTTAGCCACATCCATAGAAGAACCGCCACCAAAACCTATCACACCCGTTGCCTTGAAATCTTTTCCTTCTTGAACGCATTTCAATAGAGTTTTTAAAGAAGGATCTGCTTCTACATTATCAAAAATTAATATTTCCGAATTTTTTTGAAGAGCGGATATGGTTTTATCAATCAATCCTAATTTAACTAGACCAGGATCTGTAACAAAGAGGATTCTATTCCCAAGTTTGTTTGATACTTCTTCAGCTGTATTTTCTGAATGTCCCTCACCAAATCGAATACCTGCTGTTGTGTTAAATTGAAAAGGTTGCATTTGAGCAATATAAATTATGTAAAGTTTATTTCCTATAAAAAATATCCTTATTTTATTGAATAAAATAAACCCACAGGATTTTTTAAATAAGACTTTCTTATAGGTTTTATATTTTTATACTTAAATTGTGTCTAAAGTAATTACCATCGCTCAACAAAAAGGTGGTTCTGGAAAAACAACAATTGCTGCTAATTTAGCAACTGTTTTTTCAATTAAACACAATCTTTCCACCGTGATTTTAGATACCGACCCGCAAGGTAGTTTGGGTAAGTGGTTTCTTATGAGAAAAGATAAACTCAAAGACAAGAATACAATAGAATTTAAAACCGCAAGTCTATGGGGCGCTCAATATGAAGCTAAATCTCTTAAGCAAAAATCAGACATAGTCATAATTGATACTCCACCCAAGATAGACGCGGATGGCAGGCCTGCAATTGAAATAGCAGATTTAGTAGTTATTCCAATTTCTCCTTCACAGGTAGATTTTTGGGCAACGGAGTCAATTATTGAGTTAGCAAAACGTGAAAAAAAGGAAATTTTAATTTTAATCAATAGAGCAAATGCTAAATCAAAATTAATTCATGAAGCAATAAAATTTGTCGATCGCATGAAAGTCAAAAAAGCAAAAACTATTTTAGGTAATAGACAAATTTTTGTTTCCTCTATGGGCCTTGGCCTCACAGTTGCAGAAAAACAAAGAACTGGAAAAGGTTGTTTGGAAATGTTGGCCCTAGCTAAGGAAATTAAATCATTTCTCAATATATAATTTTTAAATTATTACTATGAACGAAAATATTAACTATGAGCAGCTGGAAAATATTAGTTCAAGTTTATTAAAAGGCTTTATCAGTTGGATAGAAATAAATGATAGTCAAGAACGAGCCATGATTCTTGATAGTGCCTATCAATTTAAATTTTCAATTTTAGAGCAAGATAAATCAACAGTTCAAAAAAAATATTTTATTTCCCCTAAAGATTTATCAAAGGATGAGGCATCATTATTATTGAATCAATGGAAAGATACATTTTCTCAAATAATCAATTCTGATTTAGATAGAATTTCTAAAGACTCTTTTAAATTATGGTTTCTCAGTTTAGCATCATTTCTTATGCCTATTTTAGAAAATGAGACAAAAGTTTTATGGGATAAATTATTAGAGGGGATTGAATATTGTCAAAATTTTTCAATAAAAGATGTTCCTTATCCACTCAATAAAATTACAAAGAACTAAATCAATGTTACAATGATGTATGCTAAGGATTTTGTCATTAAGCCTCTCTTTGTTGCTCATTTCTCTTAATTCTCATGCTATAGATCTTTTTGGTTATAAGTTATATGAGAATATATTTAAGTATGAAAATGATGGGGACATAAAGTTTAAAAAAGAAATAATTGAAAGCATATCAATTCAAGAAGAAAGAGTTTTGATCTCAAATAAATATCTTAAAAACTATGTTATTAAAGCCACCAAAACTGGAAATATTTATGAAATACACGGCTCAAATAAATTACTTCAATTAAATCCTGTGGAATGCTTGGATATACAAAGTCAATTTATAAAATCTTTTCAAAATAAAAATTCTGATGAATATTCTACTGAAGTAAAACAGTTTCCAAATAAACTTAAAAGTAAAACAACTTGGGAAATTTACCTCGATAGCATCAAAGATGATAGCAAGTTAATTTTTTCTGTTACTTGCGACTATAGTTTCAATAACAGAAGAATGGATATTATACTGAGTGATAATTCCTACATGATAAATGAGAACAAAAAATATGATTTGTTATTAGAGGATAAAAGTCAAACTACACAAGTAAAAGAAATTGACACTAGTGGAATTTAGTAACCAAAGATAACATATTTATAATAATGTAAGCCTTAATTTCAGATTTCAACTCTTCATAAGTAGAGGGAAGTTTGTCACTCAATTGAAAAGAAAAATCAACGATCTCATACGCCTCCTCTTTGTGCATACTAATTTCATTTGATAAATCTAGCGCAAGCTTTTCTCTTATTAAGAAAAGGGCAGTGATTTTTCTTTTTTTACTTTTTCTCAAATTATTTTTTAGATGGCTTCTTAAGTTTCATACCTGTTCCACCAAGCTGCATTCCACCAGAACCTTTACACAAACTTTTCTTTTCTTTGTCACACTTTTCAATTTTTTTCTCTTCTTTTTTTGACTCTTTTTTCTCTTCTTTTATATCCTCTGTTTTCACTACTTTTTCTTCAACTACTTGGTTTGATGAGGGTTCAATATTTTGAACACTTGAAGTTACTGTTCCAACTTGAATATTTGATAGCATTTCAATTATTTGATCTTGTTTTGATTGTTTATCACTTTGTTTAGATTTCCAAGATTTTGGCAGCTTTAAATCAATGCAACTTTCAGATCCACAAAACAAGACATCGCCAGTTTCATTATCAAACAAAAAACCACCGCAATTTTCAACACCTTTTTGCGTACAATTAGGTATATGCATTTCATATTCAGCTTTACCAGATAATGGCGCTAATAAAACAAATACAATTAGGACAGCTAATAATCTCATCATTGAATAATGTATCATTTGTTAAAATATTTTCTAAAGCTTTTATTCATATTTAAAACTTTCCCCCGGTAAGGTAGATTTCATAAAATTATTCTCAGTCAATCTTTCAAGCCATGTTTTTAGTTTAGGATTGTTCTCACCCCAGTTACTATTAAGTCTCAGCGAAGTATAGTCTAACGCGCAAGCAACCGATATCTGGTCCATTGTAAGATGATCGCTAACAAATTCATCAAATTTATTTTCAATCCATTGAATAGATCTTAAAATTTTTTTTTCGTATCTTTCAATTGATTTGGATCTTTGTTCATCTTCTGGTATCGCTGATGTTTCTATATATCGATTTACTGCATTTTCCATTATTCCATTAGAAATACTAATCATCGTCATGCATTCCCAGTATCGTTCATTTGGATAAATAGACTTTCGTTTTGAGATACTATCAAAGTATAAACAAATATTATCACTATCAGTAATTGTCTTATTCCCAACTATTAGGGTTGGGACTTGTCTCAAGGGATTAAACTCATCAAGAAATCTGGATTTGTAAATATTTATCTTTTCTTCTTCATGTTCAATTTCTAAGACTAAAGCAGCGACTTTACATTTTCTACCAAATGGAGATGTGGGACCATTATATAATAAAGGAATATTGCTCATTTATTCGATCACTACAGCTACAGTACCTGGATTAACTCCCTCTTGATCATTACTGATATTGACCTGAGAAATAGTTCCACTTACTGGAGCACTATGATTTACTTCTGATTTCATTACTTCCATAATAAATAAAACATCTCCCTCGTTCACTTCATCACCAACTTCTACTAGGACCTTCCATATGTTCCCAGGCACAGAGGTCAAAACTTCAGTGGTCATTGTTAAATAATACTTCCCATTGAACAAAGAGAGGTTTGCTCAGATCTCATTTCTTGAGCTTCTAGCACACTTATTTCTTTAAATTTAAATTTTTCATTTGGTTTTGCTTGACCGAGTTTCCAAAAAGAGGCTGAGGGAACTGTAAATGGAACTATAAATCCCCCCATGCTTGGACCATCATTTACAAGGATAATTGGTGTTTGACCTGCGAGATTTATGCCACCAATAGGGTATCCTTGATCTATAATATTTGAGGGTTCATAACCATGCTCAGGTGATTTATTTGTCGCTTTTTCGTTAAAACTAAGTAAGGGCCCATCAAGTCTAAACCCTGTTCGGTCACTTCTGGCTTGAAGTTTCCAATCAGCTTTTAAAAATGTTTCATAACCAGCATTATCTAGCCAATCATCATTTGGTCCCCTGACTACCTCAATCTCCCATACTCCTGAATTAGTAATGTCTGGGATAGATTCAGCTCTTATCTTTCTTCCAATTTTTCCTTTTGAGTTACCAAGTGAAATTTTTTGACTTTCTTTTAAAGCATAACCATCAATTCCTCCAACACCAGCTTTATGAAATGTCGATTGAGAACCCAACCATTTTTCTGAGTCAATGCCTCCAGAAAAAGCAATATAGGATCGGGCACCAGTAACAGTAAAACCAAGTTCAAGAGTTTGATTAGATTTCACCATTATACTTTCCCACATTGGAATAGACCTCCCATCAATTTTTGGTTGCATATCTGCGCCACAAATTGAAATAACATGATCTTTTTCAAATTTAAGAGTAGGGCCTGTATACTGGCATTCAAGTGCACCCGTATTTTCATGGTTCCCTACAAGAAGATTTGCAAGCCTAAATGACCAACTGTCCATAGGTCCAGAAGGGGGGAAACCTTGATTTAGAAATCCAATTCTTCCCGGGTAATCTTGAACAGATGTTTCTAAACCTGGTTTTATCACTTCAAACATTTAAAATTTCTTATTATGGTCTAATTGTGTTAGCCATTGTTTATATTTTTTTATTGAAAATTTGTGCTCATCAATGAGGTCATATTTATATGTTTTCTCTTTAACTTTTTTTTCTATCATCTCGAACTCATCGTAATCACAAGGTATAAATTTAATTCTGTCTCCAGGTCTAAATAAACAAATACTATCTTTGAACACATCAAAGTTTTTTTCTGGATCCCATATTGGAACTGGGGTTCGACCAAATATTTGATATCCACCTGGAAGACGGTCTGGATATATTGCAGTTGATGACCCGCCCATGCCAACAGTTCCTTTTGGTGTCCAAGTTCTTGGAGGGTTGTACTTAGGCGCTGTTAACTTACATCGGGGATCTAAAGGCATAGTGAAAGGAAGACCTGGCCAAAAACCAAGAGAGGCGACCCAATATTCTGTACCAGAGTGAACTCTCACAAAATGGTCAACATTATCTAAATTATTTAATTCGACAATAAATTCAGGATCAGACTTTTTTAAAGCTATTTTTGAAATATAATCCTCAATTGCTTCTTTTGTCCATTTGTCTAAATAGACAGTAGGGAAGTGAAAAAGTCTGCTATTTACAATAGTATCGTCATTATCTTTGAATTCTTTTACTAAAGATTTAAGTTCTTTTATAAGGTCTGTATATCCAATTTCATCAGGATTGTAGTGAACGATCATGGATGCAAAGCATGGTAACGTTTCATAAACTCCATTAATTTTCGCTTGTTCAATTAATTTTGATAAACCTTGAGCTTTAAAATTTAACTCTAGATTCATAATATTACCAAACTCAATTAATAAGTATTTATCTCCACCGGGTAAGAATTTTGGTTCATCATAAATACCGTTAAATACTTTTGTTTTATTGGCTGTAATAATATCTTGATCAAAAGAAGGATAAGTTCCATCTTCATTAAGGTGTTTTTTTACAGATAATTTTTTTTTGGTTGTCTGTTCTAAAGATATATTATGGGGATACATATCTTTAAAACCACTGTAGTCATCCACATCAATTTGATTAAAAAAAACACTCTCATTTTTTTTTGATTTATCATTAGTTAATGTGTTTTCTATATTTTTAAAATTATTTACATCTTGAAGTGCATAATTGAAACCTAATTTTTTATCAGCATTTGAAGATTTAATTCTTTTCTTTTTATTTACAAAATTATCCTTTGGGTCTTGGATATTAATTTTTTGGAATAGATCTAAATCTGAATTTTTATATTCTTGAACCATTTAGCCTAAAAATATTTAATTTTAATTTTATCTTTTTGGTCTGATTTTTTACTGAAGTCTACGACTTGAACATTAGAGGGTTTTGATACCTTTTGAACATTGTGATTATTTTGGGGATTATTGCTTTTCGATACTTTTGTATCGTTAGAAACTGAGGTTGAACTTCCATTTGTATTTTTTTTGGTATGGCCAAACATCCCTTCAAGTATAGTGTTTGGATTAATATCGTCTTTTTCAAAAGTTTCAAAGATACTTCCGTCTCTAAAAACTAATACTCTATGGCATAAACCAATAAATTCCTCTAGTTCACTAGATAAGAAAATAGCTGTTCCTCCATCACTTACAAAATTCCTTAAGTGTTTGTATAAATCTCTCTTTGCCCCAACATCAATTCCTCTAGCAGGGTCATTAAGAATTAAAATTTTAGGAGTGGTTGTAAATGCGCGAGCAATCATTACTTTTTGCTGATTTCCCCCACTCAAAGATGTAATTAGATTATTCTTTGGGCCAGTTTTGATGCTTAGTCTCTCTACCTCCCAATCAAAAATCCCGTTTAATTCCATCCATTTTATAAAACCAATAAAGCCTCCGGAGGTCTTAGCTTGCTTGCCCTTGTATAAAGGGATAACCATATTTTCATAGATACTCATGTTTGGAAAAATTCCTTCTTTTTTTCTGTCACCAGAGACATACCCAATTCCACTTTTTTTTGCATCTAATAAATTTTCAACTCTTGAATAATCTTTTTTCGTTCTTTCTCTTTCTTCATCAGATTGTTTAACTATTACATCACCGCTAATTGGTTGGTCTATGCCAGCAAGGGCTTTAACAAAATTATCTTGTCCTTGTCCATCAAGTCCTGTTACCCCAAGTATTTCTCCTTTGGGTAAATTAAAATTAATTTCATTTCCAGTCTCCCAAACTTTAAGGTCTTTTGATGAGAGAACAATTTCATCAGATACAGAATCCGGAGGGGTTGCTTTGATTTCGGATGCAGTAGATATTTTTTTATCTCCTGTCATTAATCCTAATAAATTTTTTTCAGTAATTTCATCACCAGCAAGTACACCAACATCTATACCGTCTCTCATAACTGTTGCACGATCACTTATTCTTACTAATTCTGCAATTCTATGAGTCACAATAAAAATTGCAGCACCTTCATCTCTTAAGGCTCTCATCTTTGCAAAAAGTCTTTCGGTTGAGTCAAAGTCTAGAGCAGCTGAAGACTCATCTAGAATTAAAACTTTTGGGTTTCTCAAAAAGGCTCGACCAATTGTAATCCATGCTTTCATACCCAGTGATAATTGGCTCGCAATAGTGTAGGGATCAACAAACTCTCCGGCTAGCTCTAACATTATAGAAGCTGCTTTCTCAACTCTTTCTCGGTGGGCTAATTTTTTACCAAAAAAACTATCGTATCCAATGAATAGGTTTTCATAAACAGTTGCTTCTTCAGCAATCATTACTTCTTGAAAAACAGTTGCTATTCCAGCTCTTTGAGCCTCTATTGGTGAATTTGGGGATTGCCCCATAATTGAAACCTTACCTTTATCTAAAGGTAAAACTCCAGATATTACTTTTGCTAAAGTGCTTTTACCACACCCGTTACCTCCAACGATTGCGTGTATCTCACCAAAATTAGCTTTGAAATTTACCCCGTTTAAGGCTTTTGTTACACCAAAGGATTTAGTGGCATCTTGAACGTAAATGTCTCCCCCAACTTTAGAGGAGTTTGACTGCGCCCCATTTTTTTCTGGGGCGCTGTCTTGATTTTTTTCTTCATTCATTAATTACTAATAAACTAAATTATAGTAATGCCTCACCATTATCGAAGAAATTATTAAGATATTCATCACTTGCCCAGTTTTCAATTCCAACAGTTCTAAACTCACTTGAGTTTCTGTCACAATCTTCAGGAACAAAAGACTGAATAGTCTCTACATCTTCTTCATATGGAGGAACTAGGATAGATTGGATTTTTAGACCCTGACCTTTCATAGTTCTTAAAAGAACATTCATTGCAAATTCTGCATCATCTCCTGGAGGCCATGCATAGACAGCTCTATCGATGAAGTCTGGATTATTTCTCCAGTAACAGAATGCTCCGATTTCTCCACCTAAAGCCATAGGCACCATAGGTCTACCTGATGACTCGAGAGCGTTAAGTGCTCCTGACTCACCTGAAGACTGAACCGCAAAACCATCAACTTGTGTTGTGTTAGCTGATAGCCACTTTTGTAGTTCGGCTTGTGCTATTTGTGGAGTCCACATATGTGCAATTTCTGCAACAACTGTAATGTCTGGGTATTCCGCAAAACCGTCTAACATACCTTGGTGCTGTGAGTCGGATGCTGATGTTCCTGGAATTCCTTCCATGATCACAACGTTACCTTCTCCACCAATGGTCTCTGCTAACCATGAAGCTATATAATAACCCGTTAATTTATAATTAACTGATGTGCTGATCGCATACTCTGAAGTTAAATAACCTGTCATTGATGCAGTTGGAACACCTTTTCCATATGCATATTCAATTGTAGGATTTAAAGCGACAGGATTTGAGCAACAGACTATTAATCCATCAACTCCTTGATCAGTCAACTGTCTCATTTGTTGAATTTGAACTGCGTCTTTCAGGTTCGATTGGGTAACAACGATATCGTTAAGAATACCTGCTTCCTTCATTTTAGGTAAGTAGTCACCATATAATCTCTCCATCACACCTTTTCTCCATAGATTACCTGCGTAAGAGCTTGCATAACCAATAGTCCAAGGAAGCGGTCTATCACTTTTCCAATCTCTGTAAACACTTTCGCCAAGTGGCTGGTTGGGATCCATAAAGTCAGGATTATAAACGAAGTCTCTTATGTCAGCTGGAATTTCGTCTAGGATGTCTGCATTTAAGTTACCTGCAACACCAACAAAACTAACAGCTAAAATAGCTATGAACTTTTTAAGCAATGTCATAGTTTTATCCTCCTTACTTATATATAAGTGATATTATAATATCTAAATTATCAAAAAAGTTATCAAAATTGTTCCAACATGTGGAAAAGATTTTCACATAAAAGCCTTATTTTCTGTAAATTAGTCATGAGAAGGAATTTTAATTAATATGGTCGATTTGAACTGCGATATGGGAGAAGGCTTTGGTATTTACTCATTTGCTGATGATGAAGAAATAATGCCATTTATTGATGCCGCTAATGTGGCTTGTGGCTTTCACGCCTCAGACCCAAATACTATGAGAAAAACAGTCGAACTTGCAAAGAAATATAATGTAAAAGTTGGCTCTCACCCTGCTTACCCAGATTTAGTGGGTTTTGGTCGAAGACCAATGAAAATGAAGCGAGAGGAAATAAAAAATTTGGTTATGTATCAAACAGGTGCCATTAAAGCATTCTTAGATGAATTTGATATGCCGTTGAATCACATTAAACCTCACGGTTCATTATATGGAGTATCTGCAAAAGAGGAGGATGTTGCAAATGGGATAGCTGATGCAGCTGAAATTTTTAATGTTGGAATTTTTGGGATGGTCAACACGTTCCATGAAAAAGTTTATAAAGAGAGAGGAGTAAAATTTTATGGAGAATTTTATTCAGATCTTGAATATGACGAGACAGGATATCTTGTAATCGCAAAAGGCCGAAATCAATATTATCCAACAGACCGTGCTGTAGAGAGATGTATGCGAGCCATTAAAGAAAATAAAGTTCAAACAATTCAAGGAAACGATGTTGATGTGGGATGTGAAACAATTTGTGTCCATTCTGATACTCCTAATGCAATAGAGATACTTAAAGCCTTGAGAGATAACATTTCATCAAAAAAAAATTCTAGTGAAAAGTCAACAAATGGTAACCATTCAAAAATGCCGTATATAATTGATAAGAAATGAAAAAGATACTAATCGCTAATCGCGGAGAAATAGCAATACGTATTATTAAAAGTTGTAAAATCTTAGGACACAAATCTGTAGCAGTTTATTCGGATGCAGATAAAAATTCTAAACATGTAAGACTAGCTGACGAAGCTCATTACCTTGGTCCAAGTAAGGCTCAAGAAAGTTATCTGTCTGTTCAAAAAATTATGGATGTAGCTATGAAATTAAAAGTAGATGCAATTCATCCCGGATTTGGTTTTTTATCAGAAAATGAAAATTTTGCCCAACAAGTAATTGATAGGAATATTGTTTGGATTGGACCAAAACCAAATTTAATTAAATCAATGGGTAACAAGGATATAGCCCGTGAACTGGCACTTAAATCTAATATTCCAATATGCCCTGGTATTTCTAATATTACAAAACTTAACAGTGATGATTTAAAAAATAAGTGCGAAAACATTGGATATCCTCTGCTTGTTAAATCAAGTGCAGGTGGTGGTGGCATAGGTATGAGTGTGGTTCAAAATTTTAAAGATCTTTCAAAATCAATCGAAAAAACAAGTAATTTGGCCGAAAAATCTTTTGGAAATGGAGATGTATTTATAGAAAAATTTATTACGAATGCTCGTCACATAGAAATTCAGATATTTGGTTTTGGAGACAAAGGAGCAGTGCATCTTTATGAGAGAGATTGCTCAATGCAAAGAAGATATCAAAAAATCATCGAGGAGTCTCCAGCACCTGAAATAGATAGAACCCTAATTGAAAGCATGGCCAATGCTGCGGTTAAGCTCTCATCTGATGTTAAATACCAAGGAGCAGGCACAGTAGAATTTATTTATGATGTGGAACAAAAAAAATATTATTTTCTTGAAATGAACACAAGGATACAAGTAGAACATCCAGTCACAGAGTTAGTTACAAACAATGATTTAGTTTCTATGCAAATAAATTTTGCTTTTAATAGAAAAAATAAATTTTTAAAACAAGAAAAGATTTCTATATATGGTCATTCTATTGAATGTAGAGTTTACGCAGAAGATCCTAGTAAAAACTTTTTACCATCTCCAGGTAAAATTTCTAAATTAACTTTTCCAAAAGTACCAAATGGCATTAGATTAGATTGGGGATATGATGAAAATGATGATGTAAGTTTTTATTATGATCCTATGATAGGCAAAATCATATCTCATGACTTAGTTCGAGAGGACGCAGTCAGTAAATTAATAAATTTTTTAGAAAAAATTGTCCTTAAAGGGATTAAAACAAATATTCCCTTCTTAATAAGTTTATTGAAAGATAAAAATTTTATAAACGGCACGCATAATACTAAGTATATCGAAAATAATTTAAATACTCTAACTAGTGAGATAAATTCTGATAAAAATACATTATCTGAAGTTGCTATAGACAAAAAAAGAATTAAAATTGTTGAGACAGATAAATTAAAAATTGTGAATAATAGATCTGAGACTGAAACGGGAGGAATTAAAGTCGTTTATTTCGATTAAACAAAAATGGTTAATCAATTAATTACATCAATAAAACCCTCTCAAATTCCTGGTTCTGATCCTCAGTCCACAAAATACTTAATCGTACCTATATTTATATTTTTTGCCCTAATGGTATTTGCGATCATAAGAGGCCCTCAAATAATTTCTAGTTCGGGTATAGGAACAGCTATCATGGTTTCAACACCACTGATTTTAGCTACATATGCACTTACAGCTCTAGCTTTAGCAGGTAGAGTCACAGTTGACTTATCTATTGGTCCTTTAATAGGGTTTATTAATGTCACTACAATTCAACTTTATGCGGCGGGATATATCCAATCTCCTGTTGCCTACTTTATCTGTGCACTTGCCATAGGTGTGATTTATCAATTTTTATATGCACTAATTGTGATTTTTATCAGAGTGCAACCAATAATCGTTGCATTAAGCATGTTTTTGGCATTCTCAGGTATAAATCTTGTAATACTTCCGAGACCCGGTGGAAGAGCACCTGAATGGATGCTTTCTTGGAGTGCTGGTACGGAAGTTATTCAACCAGTCCTTATATTATTAATTTTTTCTACTCTAATTTGGTATGCCTTAACACATACAGCATATTGGCAACATTTAAAATTAATGGGTTCAGATGAGAAATCAGCTTATACAAGTGGAGTTAGAATTTACCTAGTTAGAATAGGGGCACATATAATAGGTGGGGTCTATGCTGCTCTTGCTGCTATTGCCTTTACCGGCCTCATTGGATCTGGAGATCCTACACAAGGCACTACTTATACCCTTATGGCAGTAACCGCTTTAGTTTTGGGTGGTTCCAGTTTAATTGGTGGAAGAGGAGGAGCTTTTGGAGCTATATTAGGATCTGTAAATATTTATTTAATCAATTTCATTTTATCAACATTCAGATTTGAAAGATTCCAGAGCTTTGTTACTGATCTCTCTTATGGAGCTGTTTTAGTAGCTTCACTATTAATACTTATAGCCCTCCCTTACATCCAAAAAGCTTTTAAAAATTTATCTGTATTTGTATTTTTTATTATAGGCACACTGAGCGCCACTGCAGTTTTAATTCATATGAAATACGACCAGGTCACAAGAGGAACAGTTGGAGGTTTTGGTGGTAAATCTAAGGATGCAGAAATTTTTGAAAAGGCTCTTGAGTCAGGGAGTGACTGCTTAATTACAGGTAAAGCATGTTCAGAGGGCGGTAACTCAACTGTTTGGATGTTCATCGCTATAGGCATAGCTGCATTAATTTATTTAGTCTATTTACTGGTTAAACATAGAGATGGTCCAACAGTATCTTTTATAATTGCTTCAATAGTTATTTTCTTTGGATGTGTTTGGAGTGGTACAAGAGAGGTATACTTAGTCAATGCAGACTTAGGAACAAATTTACAATACATACTCAATTATGCACCACAATATTTTACATCAGAATATCTACGAGTAGGAGCTGGTTTACCAGACTTCTCCTCATCTTCTAGTGCTTTGGTTGGAATGGCATATGCTATCGCAACTTTAGGTGGGATAGTTTTTTTTACATCTGCAATAGTTATTATTGCAATGCCTAGATTTAGAAGTGAAATCAAAACACAAACACTTGTGTTGTTTGCAATTGCTATCTCTATAGTTGTCTTTGCTGCAATATCTTATTATGGAATAGAGTCTAATAGACAAAGTTTCTTTGGCATAGACGGATACGCTGTCATACTTATTTGTTTCCTTCTTTTTTTACTCACCGCACCTACATTATTCTCTCAAGTAAATCTTAATAATGTCTTTATTGTTTTTCTTGGATTGTTGGCAATAATTGCAGTTTATTTTTTAGCCTCTCCTTCTGGAACAATAATTTCTGATGATGGTAGTAGATATTACTCACCAATAATTACAGAATTAATAGTGGGAGATACGTCCTCAGTTTCTTATAATAGTCCTACACGCGGAGTGTTTATATCTGAAAATATTAGTTGGTTAAAAGAAGCAGCACTTATTATATTCGCAATATTTATTTTTCAATTTTTTACATATTTAACTATGAGAGGAAGAATAAATTTTAGTACTTTTAAACCCTATATACCAATTTTAAGTATTGGCGCTTTAACATGGTCTGCAATGTTTTTTGCAATCGGTTACCCTTATTGGAAAATGATTTTAATAACTGCGATTGGAATTGCAATTTCACCATTAATTTGGCAAGCGTTTAGTGTTTATAAAGTAAAATTGAAATCTCAAGAAGGACTTGAAAAATGGGGAGGGTTATCAGAGGATAGAAAAGTTTAGATAAATGGAAAAGAGAACTCATAATTTTTTAAAAGGCCTTGGAATATTTTTTGCAGTTGCAGCAGGTATAGGCACAGCTGTCCTTGGGTATGTTGACAGAACTGATTGGATACAAGTTGCATTTTATTCAGTAGCAGTTGTTGCTATAGTCCTTTGGGGATGGCACTTTTTTCTAGTTAGATGGTCTTATACCTCTGAAGAAAAAGACACAAATGTCTCGAGCATTGACGAAACAGAAACAATAAACAAAAGAAGTTTATTTTGGGACTTAATAGCTAGAAACTGGATAGCAGTTACTGGATTTTTATTGTTATTGGGATTGTTTATTCTTCTATGTTTTCTTGTTCCAGGTTTCTTTTCTGGAAGAACTGTTGTCTCGGCAATTATTTTATTAGGATTTTTAATATTAGCTTTCATTGCGTATAAGTTTTTAAATATTAACAAAAGTGTCATCATTGGCGTTGCTGTTTTAGTTGGCCTTTTTATTATTGGCTCAGTTTCCATAGATGGTTTTCTTTCTCTACAGAATATAAAGTCAATGTTAGTCTTCGCCTCATTTCTAGGCTTAGCAACAATTGGCCAAACACTTGTTGTAATGTTAGGCGGCCTTGACTTATCAATTCCATTTTTAATAGGCGCTACAAATCTAGGTTTAATGTCACTAATTTCTCTGGGAGTTCCACCATGGCTTGCATTCATTGTAATACTGGCATTTGGAACTTTAGTCGGACTGTTTAATGGACTTATTAGTTTTAATCTGCAAGGACAATCTTTAATAGTCACACTTGGTGTTGGCTTTATGGTAGTGGGCGGAGTTCAAATATTAGTTTCACTTCCAACTGTTACCGGAGGTACAGTTTTTGGTGTCGTACCAGAATGGTTAAAGAATCTAGCTTCATTAAACGGAAAGTTTTTTGGTTTACCTATACCTCCTGTAATTTTAATTTGGATTCTTGTCTCTATTTTATTAATTGTTGGTTTGAGACACACTAAATGGGGAAGAAATTTATATGCGGTTGGAGGTAAAAGGCTATCAGCTGATAGATTGTCTATATCTGAAAGAGCATATTGGGTTGGAGTTTTTGTTATTAGTGGATTTACATCCGCTGCAACAGGGGCGATGCTTCTTGGTTGGAGTGGAGGAGGCTTTATAGGCGTTGGAGATCAGTATCTCTTTTTAACTGTTGCAGCAGTGGCTGTTGGGGGTACTTCTTTACTAGGAGGATACGGAGGCTATGGTTTTACTGTTATAGGTGTTCTTGCATTACAGGTAATTAGCACCTTTTTGGCAGGATTAGGTTTAAGTTTTGAGGGTCAACAATTCATTTTTGGATTGTTAATACTACCTCTAGTTGCTCTTTATTCCAGAGCTCCTCATATCAGGGAGCAAATTTGATGATATCTATCAACAACTATTTTAATTTTACAAATGAATATTTATTTCAATATATGAAACAAAAATTATTATTAAGCGAATTACATGGTTAATATAGTAATAAGAGGAATAGATTTAAATGAATAAGATGCTACTTCCCTACGATATTGTAGGGGGGTCTTTTTGGTTAATATCAGTGGGTATGATAGGGGCCACGCTTTTCTTTTTTTTCGAGAGAAGTAAAGTAAGTCCAAGGTTTCACACACCCATGACTATGATTGCGGTAGTCTGTTTGATGTCATCTATTCACTATTTTTTCATTAAAAATTTATGGGTTGTAAGTGGAACAGCTCCAACCCTTTTAAGATACATAGATTGGTTTTTAAACTTCCCAATGCTCGTTTTAATTTTTTACGCGATGCTAATGTCAGTTGTAAAAGTCAAACAAGGAATGTTTTGGAGATTGTTAGTAGGCACACTTGTTTTTGTAGTAGCAGGATTTTTAGGTGCAGCAGGGTATATGAGTAAAACTCTCGGATTTATTGTTTGGTTAGTTGGTTGGTTATACATCTTAGGTGAACTTTATGTTGGAGAAGCTGGAAGAGCAAATGCAAGATGTGGAAATGAGAATATTCAAATGGTTTTCTTCTCTAATAGATTAATAATTACAATAGGATGGGCAATTTATCCAATGGGATATTTTATTGAACACTTAGGTGGTGGCATCGACTCTAACAGCGTTAATATAATTTATAATTTAGCAGATTTTTTAAATAAGATCGTTTTCGGTCTTATTATTTACAAAGCAGCAATACAGGACATGAGAGTAAATGGACAGTAACATCGATTTAGGAGGTGATATACAGGTATGAACATTACTAGTGGTGCAGATATTATTGCAGTTATAATTTTAATAGCTCTAGCAATAGCAATTATAGTTTACTTACTTCACTGGCTATACAGGCGCTCCTCAAAAGAAATAGCGTTTGTTAGAACAGGTATGGGAGGTGAGAGAGTCGTGATAAGTGGTGGTGCCTTTGTTCTACCTATAATTCACAATATCACATCTGTAGGCATGAAGACTTTATGCATCGAAGTCCAAAGAAATGGTGGAAAATCTTTTATCACAAAGAACAGAATGCGTGCAGAAGTTACCGCAGAATTTTATGTCAGAGTTGCACCTACTAATGAAGCAGTATCAATAGCCGCTCAAACACTTGGAAAAAGGACCTTAGAACCTGATCACCTAAAAGACCTAGTTCAAGGAAGATTTGTAGATGGTTTAGGTGTTGTCGCTGCAAAAATGAGCTTAGATGAAATTCAAGAAAATCGTTCTGAGTACATAAAAAAAGTTGCAACCCACGTAGAGGAAGCTATCAAACACACAGGATTAGAGCTTGAGACTGTATCACTTACATCTTTGAACCAGGCTCCAGTTAGTGTTTTTGATCCTTCGAATACTTTTGATGCAGAGGGTTTGACTCAAATAACAGAATTCACTCAGTCTAGAAAAAAGAAAAGAAACGATATTGAAAAAGATACCGAAGTGAGTATTAGAAATAAAAATCTTCAATCCATCAAACAAACACTTGAGATTGAAAAGGAAGAGGAGTTTTCTAAGTACCAACAAAAACGAGAGATTGAGCAACAAAGAGCAATCGAAAATACTGAAACAATTAAAACAAAAGCTGATAAAGAGAAAGAGTCAGAGTTGGCAGAAATTGCATCTGAGAAAGATATTGAGATTGCAAAAATCAGTAAAAAAGATTTTGTTGAAATGGAAAAGAGCCTTCAAGAGACTATGCTTATTCAAGAAATTGAAAAAAGAAGAAAAGAACAAAATGAGTTTAGACAACAAACTTCTATAGAAATTAAGCAAAAAGATATCGAAACTGAAAAAACAATACTTGAATTAGAGAGAGATGTTGAATTTAGCAGGTTAGAAAAACAACGTTCAGTAGATATCAAACTAGCTGAAGAAAAAGCTCAGACTGCTAAAGAAGAGGCAAGAAAAAGATACGAGTCTGAAGAGGCATATATCATGGCTGAAGAACAAATTAAGAATGCTAAAACCGCTCAACAAAAAAATGTTGATGCATTTAAGATTTCAGCTGAACAAGAGACCAGAGTCCTAGACATAGAAAAAGCTAAAAGAATTGAAATTGAGGAGAAACAAAAACAATTAGAAGTTCTTGAGAAATCTAAATCAGTTTTAAAGACCAAGATGGAAGAAGAAAATGCAAGAGCTAAAGCAGTTGAAGCAGAAGAAAAAGTAAACACTATTCGTGACGTAGAACAGGCTGAAAAGGCAAAAGCTTTAGGTGTAATTGATGCGAGTAAAAATGCAGAACGTGAGAAATTAGCCTCTATGGCGGCGAAAATTAGATATGAAATTGAAGCTGCAGGTAAAAAAGCTCTTAATGAAGCTGAAAATGCAAGAAGCGATGCAAGTCGAAGAAGCGCCTTAAGACAAAAATTAGCCGAAAAGATTGAGGGTATTATAAGAGAATGGGTAAGACCTATGCAAAATATTGACTCCATAAAAGTAGTAGATGTGAATGGCCTTCCTGGTTTTAGCCAAGGCGGTGGTTCTGCTGAAGGTGGTGACAGTAGTGAAGGTGCATCAGCATCATCTGGGGGTTACTCCAAGAAAGGTTCATTAGCCGACAACGTCGTCAACTCTGCCCTAAGATACAGAGCACAGCAGCCATTCTTGGATAGCTTGTTGAAGGAAATAGGAATGTCTCCAGGAGAAGCGAGTAACATAAGAAATATTTTAGGTGACTACGATGATCCTAAAAAAGACAAACATATGAGATTTGATGAAGATGCAAAAAAAAATCCAAAAAAGAAATAGGTTAGAAAAATGAGTATGGATATAAAATCGTGGGCAAAAAAATATAAAGAGCTTACAGAAAAAGATGAAACGATCAAAGCAATGGCAAAGTACTACACTTGCTCTTTTCTATTTGATATGGGGAGTGCAAAGGTAATAATAGAAATGCATGATGGTAAAGTTAAAAACATAAATACCAACCCTGGTGGACTTGATCCTTATGACTTTGCTTTAAGAGCTTCCGAACAAACATGGAGAGAATTCGCAAAGCCAATTCCAAAACCAATGTTTCATGGTATTTATGCAGCATCATTTAGAGAAGATTTAAAGATTGAAGGAAACCATTTAGTCTTAATGCAAAATTTAAGAAACTTCACTGTACAGTTTGAGCTATTAAGACAATCAGGAGTGCCAGTATGATATTTAATTTAGAAAGGATCAATCAATGGCAGTAAAGCATCACGACCCCATAGGTAGATATGTTACAATTGAAGTAGACGGTCAACAGTATAAAGTTTTTTATCTCTCAAACGGAAAAGGTACACCGTTAATTTGTCAGCACACTGCCGGTTGCCATAATCATCAATGGAGAGGCTTATTAGAAGACGAAGAAATTACTCAAAACTATCAAGTAATTGCTTATGACCTACCTAGGCACGGTAAATCAGATCCACCACATAATACAGAATGGTGGAAAGAAGAGTATAAATTAACTGCCGATCACTATTGTAATTTTATTATTGAACTATGTAAGGCGTTGGATCTTGATAACCCAATATTTATGGGTTCATCTTTTGGAGGAAATGTTGCACTTCAATTAGCTTTAAAATATCCAAATAAATTTAAAGCAGTTATCCCCGTCGAGGCAGCGCATTATTCACCAGGCTTTTATATTGATTGGTGGAGACATCCACATGCAAATGCAGCTCAAGTTTGCGGTAGCGGAGTTTGGGATTTAATGGCCCCACAATCCCCAGATATGGATAGATGGCTTACTTGGCATTACTACACACAAGGATCGGAAGCATTCAAAGGTGATCTTCACTTTTACTCTGTCGATCACGATCTAAGAGATGAACTTCAAAATATTGATGGCCATAAATGTCCTGTAATAATGTTAACTGGAACATATGACTATTTAACACCACCTGAAGCAACCGAAGATACGGCAAGACAAATTAAAGGAGGCGTTTATATTGAAATGAGAGATATTGGTCATTTTCCAATGAGTGAAAATCATGAAGTTTTTAGAGTATACCTACAAGAAGCACTCAGAATAATTAAGGAAAAGACTGACTTCAAATCTTAATTCAAAATTGAATTATGGTCGCTAATCTATATTGGTTTTTTTTCTTTCTTTTACTTTATATTAGCTTTTGTCTTTTTTGGGGTGCGAGAACTCTAAGAAAAAATAAAACACCAGAGGCATACTATTTAGCTGATAGGAGTGTGTCACCTTGGGTATTCTTTTTTTCTGCAACTGTAGCAACGTTCGCAGGTATTACTATTATATCTTTTCCCTCTTTGGTCCATGCTGATGGATACTCCTTTCTTGCCACTGCAGCTATTGTAATAACTATCCCACTTGGAAGCATATTATTTTTTAAACGTCAATGGATGTTAAGCAGGAAGTATAACTTCATTACACCAGGTGAAATGTATTTTAAATATTATCAAAGTAATACATTAAGAGTTGTTGTTTTAATTATTGGATTATTTTTTGCTGTTCCATTTTTAGGAATAATCATGGGTTCCACTGGTAACGTTGTTGAATTTATTAGTGGAGGTGACATTACTAGAGACTCTGCAATGTGGGCCTTAACTGCTGTTGTTCTTTTTTATGTTGTATCGGGTGGCTTTAAGCCAATGGTGAGTGTCGGAGTTTTGCAATCATGGTTATTTTTTGTGCTTTTTCTTACAATTGGTATCGGCGCTTTTAACTTTCTTGGTGGATTAGACTTTTTTGAGGATTTATCTATTGCAAACAGTTTTATTTCTTTAGGAGCTTGGGGAAAAACAAATGGCTATGGCGGGGGTGATATGTCTGGATATTTCAATGTTCCAGGAGTAATTCAATGGATAGCTGGAATAGGTAAAAATAACCCCTCTGGAGGTCCTTGGACTTCTGTGATGATCTTGTCTTTTACTCTTTCTTATATGGGTATTGTTCTTTCACCAACATTTTCAATGTGGAGCTACTCTGTAAAATCACCAAGATCATTTTATTTTTATCAGGTATGGGGCTCTGGGGCAGTAGTGGGTATATTTTTGTTTATTTTTGTGCCTTTGTTAGCAGTTGGTGCTCACTTACTTGGAGCTAACAATATTATTAATGCTAATGGATTTGCAATAAAACAAATCTTTCCTGAGCTAAGTTTGCAAAACATATCAAATTTAGTTTTAGTTTTTATAGAGAGTTTTAGTTCAATATCTCCAATCATTGTTGGATTTTTAGCAATTTGTATAATCGCTGCTCTTCAGTCAACACTTTCAGCTTTCATAATGACATCAGGAAGTATGGTTGCAAGAGATTTATACCGACCTTACATAGACTCTAAACCAACATGGAAAAGAGAATTACTAGTAGCTAGACTTGCTATGCTACTTATTAGTATTGCTGCATTATACCTTGCAACATATTTTGAAACTTCACTAATTCTCTTAGGGGGTTTAGCAATAGCATTTGGATTTCAATTATTTCCTGTTCTTCTTGGTATGTTATGGTTCCCTTGGATAACTAAAGGAGGGGCAATACTTGGTTTAATTACAGGATTATTGTTTGTAACTCTTGCAGAAACTTTTGGACAAAAATTAACAGGTAATTCACTCCCATGGGGAAGATGGCCCTTAACAATTTACTCTGGACTATGGGGATTATTTTTCAATGTAATCGTTTGCTTTTTATCATCAATATTTTCAAGCAATGATCTTGATAAAGATCATAGAAAAAGCTTTCATGATTTCTTAAACCAACATATGGGCATTCACCCCTCTAGAAAAAAAATTAAATCATTGGCATATGTCTTTTTTCTAATTTGGGCTTTTTTCTCCATAGGACCTGGTCTTATTTTCGGTAATTTAATTTTTGGAACATCTGATCAAAGTTATGATCAATGGGTGATGGGCGTGCCATCATTATGGGCTTATCAAATTATTTGGTGGGCTGCAGGTGTCTTTATGATTTGGTTCTTGGCAAATAAAATGGATTTATCGACATTGCCTAAAAAGCCGATTTTGAATGGAGATGAATATCTTTCACCTGATGATGTTGAGGAACAAGGCAATTACATAGATAGAATGGGAGGAGGGTATGGTTGGCCATTGATTTTAATTGGTTTAGCTGTGGCAACAGTAATACTTTCGGTCTACGCATTATGATGATAAAACCCATATATATGAATAAATATAGCATTTATACGTATTCTGTTTCAGATAATGAAACAAAAAAATGCTTGAAGGGGAAACAAGATTTAAAATAATTCGATGTCTGATTACAGTTATAAACACCCGTCCAATGTTCAGCTCAACAAAGGCCACAAGCATACTGATAACTTCATAACAAAAAAATACATTCTTAAAATGCTACGTGATCCTCAAAAATTAAAATCATTAATTGAAGAACACCGTGCGACCCCAATTGGAAGAGCCGCTACAAAAGATCATGGTGTTATTCAACACAGCCAGGATCTTCAGACTTTACTTGATAAATTAAGAAGAGGTAGTAAAGAAAATGGTTTTGTTACTGTATGTTTAAGAAGACATGAAGATTATAGAATAGGAATTACAACAGGTGTTAGAGGTGAACCTGTCGAAATTTTAGAAGACTCATATTCTTCTGAAGAAGCTTGTGAGCATGCAATTTTTTTAAAAAGAATTAATAGATTACTAGAGGAGTATAGTGGAGAAGAATAATGTTAAAAATTACTGGATATAGTGATAAATACTCTGCTCACCCAGGTGAGGAAGTTAAATTTTATATCAATGCTGAAAATAATGATAGCTATGAAGTTCAACTTGTAAGATTAATTCACGGAGATACTAATCCAGAAGGTCCAGGTTACAAAGAGGCAGAAATTGATGCATCTTGTAACGGTAATTACCAAGGTAAAAATCAAAGAATACATGGTGGGTCATATATAGTGATACCCCAACATGATAATTTAAATATTGAGAGCTTCACTATGCAAGCTTATATCTTTCCCACCACACCAGACAAAGGTAGACAAGGAATTTTTACAAAATTTAATGAAGAAGATAAAAAAGGATTTGGCTTATTTGTTGACGACCAGGGATGTTTATCAGTTGAAATAGGAGATGGTTCCCAAGTAACTAGAATATCATCTGAAAAAAAACTTCTAAGAAAAGTCTGGTATTTAGTGATTGCTACTTTTGACGCTAAAACAAGAAGACTTACACTTCATCAAGAACCAAGAGTGACATCAACGAATGGTGGTTTGGGAATGGCAATACTTAACCCTATTGAAGAAACCTCAGCTATTATTGAAACGACTAGCTCTGTTGTTCCTGCTGCAAATGACTCTCCACTTTTAATAGCAGCTTCGACACTTCATAATCGATCTGATCGACATATATCTGGAGGACACTTTAAAGAAGTTTTACATCCAATTGAATTACCAGAACAAACACTTTGCTTTAATGGAAAAATAGACCGTCCAAGACTATCAAATATTGCGCTGACCAAGGCAGAAATAGAGACATTAGCCTCAAGTTATGATGAGTGTAACACCACAGTAAGATCAACTGTTGTAGGTGCTTGGGATTTTCACGCAAATATCGGGAAAAGTATTTCATCTACAAAAATTGTTGATACTTCGCCAAATAATCACCACGGTTTCATTATTAATATGCCTAATAGAGGTATGACAGGACATAATTGGACAGCAGATGAGATGGTATTTCACCACAAACCTGAAGAATATGGAGCAATCCATTTTCATGATGATGATATCGATGACGCCAGATGGGATGTTGATTTTACTCTAAAAATTCCAGAAGGTTTAAAAAGCGGAGTTTATGCTGCAAGACTCAGAGTTGACGGAAGAGAAGAATCTGAATTTGAAGATTACATTCCTTTTTGTGTTAAGCCACCTAAAGGCACAGCTACAGCAAAAGTATTGTTCCTTCTCCCAACAAATAGTTATATGGCTTACTCAAATGACAACCTTGGAACTAACTCGGTGGTGGCACAGTTATTAGCAGGTAAAGTGCCAGTCTTAGAACCAGCAGACTTATATCTAAATGAGCACAGAGAATATGGACTATCAACTTATTCTCTTCACTCTGATGGCCACGGTGTATCAATATCATCAAGATTGAGACCTATATTAAATATGAGACCAAAATATAGACATTGGCTATCACCATCATTGTGGCAGCTGAATGCTGATTTACATTTGACGGACTGGCTTGAAGAAAAAGGTTTTGATTTTGACGTACTAACAGACGAAGATCTTGAACACGAAGGAATTAATTTACTTAACAGATATAAAGTAGTGTTAACCGGAAGCCATCCTGAGTACTCATCAGAAAAATATATGGATGCACTTGAGTCTTATCAAATGCAGGGTGGAAGATGTTTTTACCTAGGTTCCGATGGTTTTTATTGGATCAGCGAATACCATCCTGATAATTCAAACATAACAGAAGTTAGAAAAGGTGAGGCTGGGACAAGGGCGTGGACCTCTAATCCTGGAGAATACAATAATGCATTTGACGGTAAATACGGGGGTATGTGGAGAGCAAGAGGAAGAATACCATCTAAGGTATGTGGACTAACCTTTACATCATATGGTTTTGATGTTTCCTCATATTACAAACGAGAAGAGGATAGTTTCAAACCTGAGTGCTCTTGGATATTTGAAGGAATTGGAGCTGATGAAGTTATTGGGGATTTTGGTCTTGTTGGAGGTGGTGCAGCAGGATTAGAACTAGATCGTTATGATTTAGAGTTTGGTACCCCACATAATGCCTATTATCTAGCTAGATCACAGGATCATTCAAATATGATGCTTCAAGTTAATGAAGAGATACATTTTGCCGTAAGAGGTTATTATGGCGGAGGACACGAAAACCCAATGGTGCGTGCAGATATGATTTATTACAAAACACCAAATAATGGAGCTATGTTTGCACCTGGCTCACTTGCATGGTGCGGAAGTCTTTCACATAATAACTATAACAATAACGTCTCTAAAATTATGGAAAATACTCTTAAAGGTTTTTTAAAAGATGGACCGTTACCGTAAAGTGAAAAAAGAAAATATGCAGGAAATACCATGGGGTAAAGAAACTCTTGGTGCGCTAGATACTCCCTTAAACGAATTAGAAAAGAAAGCTCTTCAAAATTTAGATGTAGACAAACTAAACGACATGGCAGAGTGTTTGTTTGCTCTTAATAATCGACATTATGGACCAATTCCAGGAACGTACATGGTTATGTGTATCGAACCCAATAAAACTTGGTGTGTGGGCCAACTTAGTGCTGATAGAGCTAAACCATTTGTGCTCTTTCCTGATCTAGTTTTTAACTCTGTTAAAGAAGCAACCGAAGCTGCTGAAGCTCTCAAGGCTGAAAAAGCTGAGGGCGTACCTTGTAGAAATATTTAAAGACATGGCTAAAGCCAATGTCATGATTGATAATCAAAAAACACGTGTTACAGAATGGTCATTTGAAGTTGGTGATGAGACTGGTCAACATGTCCATGAATATGACTATGTCGTAGTACCCTTACTTGATGGGGAGCTTAAAATTGTGAACCATGATGGACAAGAAACAATATCAAAACTAACTAAAGGCGGCTCTTACTTTCGAGAAAAAGGAGTTAACCACAACGTTTTAAATAACAATGATTTTATTTACAAATTTATTGAGATAGAATTTAAGTAAGAAAAAATGAGTGAAAGTTATAAGAAATCTGATTTAGATCAATTTGATAAAATCATTGCAAACAAAAAAACTGACCTAAAAAAAGATGAATATTCTATTAAAGATGCTATAGAAAAATCCAAACAAGAACATCGACATCTAACTAACTCTCAAGCCTCTTCTGATATAAAGCTATATATGTTTCAAACTGGCGTTTTAAAAACAAAAATGAAATATATTAAAATGAACCAATCAAACGAGGACTTCGAAATTCCAGTACCATGGTTTTTAATTAGGCACCCAAAAGGTGATGTTGTTATTGACGGTGGAAATGCAAAAGAAGTAAGTGAGGATAAGCATGCTCACTGGGGCTCAGTAGTTGCAGCTTATGACCCAATCATGGGAAAAAGCGAAAACTGTATTGATCAACTAAACTCTATTGGTGTAAACCCAGCAGGCATTAGGTATGTCCTGCATTCTCATCTTCACCTCGATCATTCAGGTGGTGTTGGAAGGTTTCCAAACGCAACACACATAGTTCAGCAAAAGGAATATGATTATGCTTTCAATCCTGACTGGTTTTCAAAACCGGCCTATATTAGAAAAGATTTTGATAAGCCAGGAATAAACTGGAAATTTCTAAGAGATAAAAATGATGATTTTTATGATTTATATGGTGATGGATCGATAATACTAATTTTTACTCCCGGACACGCACCAGGACATCAATCCTTCTTGGTTAATTTAACTAATTCCGGATACGTTCTTTTAACTATTGATGCTGCATACACAATGGATCATTGGAATAACTTAACGCTTCCTGGTCTAGTTTGTTCAGCTGTAGATGTTGTAAATTCTGTTAAAAAATTAAAAAAGGTTGCAAAAGAAAAAGATGCCTTGATTGTTACAGGTCATGATCCTCATGCTTGGCAAGAGTTTAAAAAAGCTCCAATGTTTTATTATGATTAATTAATGTCTGACTATTTTAAAGATATTCCATCGATTAAATTTGAAGGTAAAGACTCTAAAAACCCTCTCGCGTTTAAATACTATCAATCAGATAGAAAAATTTTAGGAAAAACACTCGAAGAACATCTACGTATGGCAGTATGTTACTGGCATACATTTAACTGGCCGGGTGGAGATCCTTTTGGAGGCCAGACTTTTCTTCGTCCATGGATGGAGTCCGGGGATAAATTAGAGCAAGCAAAAGATAAACTAAATAATGCTTTTACTTTTTTTGAAAAATTAGGAGTCCCTTTTTTTTGTTTTCACGATGTCGACGTAGCTCCTGAAGGAGATAATTTTTCAGAAACAGAGAAGTTACAAAAAACCATAGTTGATGAAATTTCAAAAAAATTAGAAACTAGTAAGGTTAAACTTCTTTGGGGAACTGCTAATCTTTTTAGTCATCGAAGGTATATGTCTGGAGCTGCCACTAATCCTGATCCTGAAGTTTTTCAATATGCTGCTGCTCAAGTGAAGATGTGTTTAGAAAATACTCAATTTCTTGGGGGCCAAAACTATGTTTTGTGGGGAGGTAGAGAGGGTTATGAAACAATTCTCAATACGAATATGAAACAAGAATATGATCAGCTAGGTAGATTTTTGAACATGGTAGCTGAACATAAGCATAAAATTGGTTTTAAAGGTTTACTTTTGATTGAACCTAAACCTCATGAACCAACTAAACACCAGTATGATTTTGACTCTGCAAATGTTTTTGCATTTCTCCAAAAATACGGTCTCGAGAAAGAATTCAAACTAAATATTGAGCAAAATCACGCTATTTTGGCTAAACACTCTTTTGAACATGAGATAGCCTACGCTCTTTCTAATAATATTCTTGGGAGTATTGACATTAATAGAGGTGATTATTTAGTTGGATGGGATACTGATCAATTCCCAAACAATGTTGAAGAACTTGTATTGCCTTTTTATTACATTTTTAAGAACGGGGGTTTTTCATCAGGGGGGCTTAACATGGACGCTAAGATTAGAAGACAATCCATTGACCCAGAGGATCTTTTTTATGCTCACATTGGCTCCATGGATACATGTGCTAGAACGCTTATTGCTGTTGAAAAAATGATAAACGATGGAAGCTATGAAACTTTTTTAAAACAAAGATATGAGTCTTGGAATGAAAATTCTGAACTGATGAATAAATTATCATTGGAGGATATTCATAATAAAGTCATTAAGGAAAATATTAATCCAGATCCTAAATCTGGTAGACAAGAATATCTTGAAAATCTAATCAACTCATTTGTCGAGTAAATTTATGAAAGTAAATAAATTTTTATTTGATTTGGGTAATGTTTTTTTTGACTGGAGCCCACATCATGTGTTTAAAAAAATAATACCTGATGACAATAAATTTAATTATTTCATAAATGAAATAGCATTTCCTCATCTTGATACAAGGTGTGATGCTGGCGTTAAAATAGATATTGCCGTTTCCGAGGCTGTTCAAAAGTTTCCAGACTATGAGAAAGAAATTAAACTTTATTATCCAAACCATAGAAAAATGGTTAACGGTTCCTACCAAGATACTATTGATATATTTAAAAAGATTAAATCCCTAGGGTACCCTTGTTATGTACTCTCTAATTGGTCAGATGAAACCTATGAGGGGATGGAAGATCAATACCCTTTTTTAAAAGAATTTGATGGTAAAATTATTTCTGGAAGAGAATTCTTAGTAAAGCCTGACCCAAAAATATATGAACTAGCTATTTCAAGGTTTGATTTAGTCAGTTCGGAAACTCTTTTTATAGATGATCGTGAAGAAAATATCGAAGCTGCAAAAGAATTAGGTTTTCAAACAATTCATTTAACAGATCCATCTTTAATAAAATCAGAAATCAGTAAATATTTATTTGTTTAAATTAGACAATAAAATCGGGCTAGGCTTGGCCTCTTTAGGTAGGCCTGGTTACATTAATATAGGTCACGATGGTGATCTTGGACCCAATAAAACGAGAGAAAATATGCAAACACAATGCCATGATGTATTAGACTATGCCTATAGCAATGGAATAAAATATTTTGACGTAGCAAGAGTGTACGGAGAGTCCGAACAATTTTTATCAAACTGGATTAGAAAACAATCGCAGTTTGATGGATTTGTTGGTTCCAAATGGGGCTATGAATATCTAGCTAATTGGGAGGTAGATGCTAAAACCCATGAAAGAAAAGACCATTCTTTAAAATTTTTAAAAGAGCAATGGATTGAAACAAGATTAAATTTGGGAAAAAGCATAGATCTATATCAAATTCATTCTGTAACAAATGATAGTCCTGTTTTAGACGACCCTACAGTATTAAAAGAACTTGAGGAGATGAAAAAAAAAGGAATTGAGATAGGAATTTCTACTAGTGGACCAGATCAGGAAATAACAATAGAAAAATTTTTGAAAATTAATGAAAAGACTAAATTATTCACTTTTCTTCAAACAACTATTAATATTTTTGATCAATCTTGCACAGCAATCTTAAAAAATGCTTCAGAAAATAAAATTAATATCATAGCGAAAGAAATTTTTTCAAATGGAAGACTTACTAATGCTAATAAAAAATTTCATCAAAATGAATTAATTGAATTAGTCACTATAGCAAAGAGTGTTAATTTAAACTTAGAAGAATTGTCTTATTTGTGGGTCTATCAATTACCATTTATTAAAATCTGTCTTACTGGTGCCTCTACAATCACTCAGCTTGATACAAACTTAAAGTGTATTAAAAAAAAAGATGTAGAAATTCCATCTTTAGAATCGTTTGCTTTGTCTACAGAGGATTACTGGTCAACTCGAAAATTATTAAACTGGAACTAACTAAAAGTTTACCCAGCTAGAATTTGACGAGCTTGATGCGATGGATCTTTGTATAAATTTAATACCCTCAAGACCATCCTCTACGCTTGGGAATTGATGATTATCGGGGTTAAATGTACCATTTTTCTTATCTATTAACGCGTTCGCAACATCTGTATAGATATTAGCAAATCCCTCTAAATATCCTTCAGGATGTCCAGGAGGAATACGAGTTACTTCATTAGATACATTTAGCGCACCTGCTCCACCTCTTGTAATTTTTTGTTTAGGTTCTCCATATTTTGTAAAGTAAAGATAGTTAGGATCTTCCTGACACCATTCAAGTCCTGCTTTTTCACCATAAATTCTAATTTGCAAATGATTTTCATTTCCTGGTGCTATTTGAGATGACCATATTGTTCCTTTAGCACCCTCTTTAAAACGAAGAGAAATTTGTGCGTTATCATCTAAATTTCTTCCAGGAACAAAAGATGTTAACTCAGCTGAGATCTCTTGTGTATCAAGACCAGTGACATATCTTATTAAGTTATAAGCATGCGTGCCTATATCACCAATGCATCCTCCAGCCCCTGATTGACTGGGGTCAGTTCTCCAAGACGCTTGTTTGTTTCCCCCATCATTTATTTTATTTTCTAGATCTTCAGTTAACCAATCTTGAGCATACTCAGCTTGAATAACTCTAATTTTTCCAAGATCTCCGTTATGACATAATGCTCTGGCATTACGTATCATTGGGTAACCAGTGTAATTGTGAGTCAGAGCGAATAATACATCATTATCTTGTTTACTTTGAACAAGCTCCTCACATTGTCTTAGGTTCATCGCTAGGGGCTTGTCACAAATAATGTTAAATCCTTTGTTCATGAAAGCCATAGCAATAGGATGATGCATATGGTTAGGAGTAACGATGGCAACGGCATCGATTTTATCCTCTCTAGAACTCTCTGCCTCAATCATTTCATTGAAATTTTTATAATTTCTGTCGTCATCAATTCCAATTTCTTGACCGGAAGTGATAGCTTTTTCCGCATTTGAGGAAAATGCCCCAGCTAAAAGCTCATATCTATCATCAATTCTCGAGGCAATTCTGTGTACAGCCCCAATGAAGGCTCCTTGACCACCACCCACCATTCCAAGTCTAATTTTTTGAGGCATTTTTATTCAATTCCTAACATTTTTTTGTTAGCTGTTTCATCTGTTCCTGAGTCGGCAAAGTCATCAAATGCTTTTTCGGTTACTCTAATCATATGATTTTTAATAAATTGAGATCCCTCTCTGGCGCCATCCTCTGGATGTTTGAGAGCGCATTCCCACTCTAAAACAGCCCATCCGTCAAATCCATAAGTAGTCAATTTCGAAAAAATAGATTTAAAATCTACCTGCCCATCCCCTAGAGATCTAAAACGACCAGCTCTATCTTTCCACGGTTGAAAACCACTATATACACCTTGTCTTCCAGTGGGATTTAGTTCTGCATCTTTTACGTGAAACATTTTTATTTTTTCATGATAAATATCTATATTTTGTAAATAGTCCAAATGTTGCAGCACATAATGACTAGGATCATACAACATGTTACATCGATGATGATTTCCCACACGCTCTAAAAACATTTCAAATGTAATGCCATCATGTAAATCCTCACAAGGATGAATTTCATAACACAAGTTAATTCCACACTCATCAAACTGATCAAGTATTGGCTTCCATCTGCTTGCAAGCTCATCAAAAGCTGTTTCAATTAATCCGGCAGGTCTTTGAGGCCATGGATAGACATAAGGCCAAGCTAAAGCACCTGAAAATGTAACGTGATCAGTCAGTCCCAAATTTTTGGAGGCTTTGGCTGCCATCATGAGTTGCTCGACTGCCCATCTTTGTCTTTCTTGTGGATTCCCTCTTACTTCAGCAGCAGCAAACCCATCAAAAGCAGTATCGTAAGCTGGGTGAACAGCTACAAGCTGGCCTTGAAGGTGTGTTGACAATTCAGTCAATGTCAAATTAAATTTTGATAACGTGCCCTTAACCTCATCACAGTAATCTTTACTTTCGGATGCTTTTTTTAAATCAAATAATCTATTATCCCAACTAGGTATCTGGACTCCAATATAACCCAATTCACTAGCCCACTTAGAAATATTCTCTAAACTATTGAAAGGAGCTTCGTCTCCTGCAAATTGAGCTAAAAATATAGCTGGACCTTTAATTCCCGTCATTCACTTATCCCCCAAGTCATATTATTACAGTATATTGTTTTTTTAAATAGCTTAAAAACAATGTAAAATCAGCATTTATCATTAACTAAAAAATTAGTATAATTTAAAAATTAGTTATTGAACTTAGGAGGAAATAACATGAAGAAAATACTATCTGTATTTCTAGTTCCTGTTTTTGCCTTACTTTTTTCTTTAAATGCAAAATCAGAGTCCTTGACTCTTGGTTGGGCCGCCTGGGATCCAGCTAATGCACTTCAAGAATTAAGTAAAGAGTTTACTGCAGAGACGGGTGTCGAAATGAACTTCGAATTTGTGCCATGGCCAAATTTCGCAGAGAGAATGTTAAACGAATTAAACAACCAAGGTAAAACATTTGATTTGTTAATCGGAGACTCTCAATGGATTGGACAAGGTGCTGAATATGGTCACTATGTGAAGTTAAATGATTTCTTTGATGCTAATGGCATTTCAATGGATGATTTTAACCCTGCAACTGTTTACGCATATTCCACATGGCCTAAAGGTACACCAAACTATTATGCCTTACCAGCAATGGGTGATGCTTTAGCTTGGGCTTACAGAAAAGATTGGTTTGATAGACCAGAACTACAAGCAGAGTTCAAAGGTAAACACGGTTATGATCTAGGTGTTCCAAAGACTTGGGATGAACTTTATGATATGTGTACTTTCTTCCAAGGAAGAGAAATTGACGGCCAAGTAAGATATGGTGCTGCAATTAACACAGAGCGTGGCTCTGAAGGTATCACTATGGGTGTTACAGCAGCTATGTATGCGTGGGGAATGGAATACGAAAATCCAGATAAACCTTATGATATGGATGGCTACTTCAACTCCGATGCATCAGTTGAAGCTGTTGAATTCTACAGAAAGATGTACGAAGATTGTGCACCTCCAGGACACTCAGATGCTTACATGGTTGCAAATCTTGACGCTTATAAATCAGGACAAGTTGCATTCCAAATGAACTGGTATGCTTTCTGGCCTGGTGTTTCAAAAGAAGACAGCGACGGAAGAGTTTCTGGTTTCTTTGCAAACCCATGTCAAAATGTATGCGCGGCTACACTTGGAGGACAGGGTATTTCTGTTGTAAAATACTCTGATAAACAAGATCTAGCTTTGGAATATATGAAGTGGTTTGCAAAACCTGATATTCAGCAAAAATGGTGGGATTTAGGTGGATATTCATGTCATATGGATGTTCTAGGATCTCCTGATTTTGTTGACTCCGCTGTATATGCTCAAGGTTTCTTAGACTCAATGGGTATAGTCAAAGACTTTTGGCAAGAACCAACATTTGTTGAGTTGATGCTACCTATGCAGGAGAGAATTCATGACTATGTTGTGAATGGAAAAGGCTCTGCAAAAGAAGCACTTGACAAAATAATTGACGATTGGACTGAAGTCTTCGAAGACGACGGTAAAATTTAATCAGTACATATATTTTTTAGGGTGGGTTTATTCCCACCCTTTCACCCATACCTAAATTAGAAATATGAAAAGCGCTGTTAAAAAGTTTAAGGGATTGTCCGATAAGGCAATTGCTTGGATTTTTATAGCACCGACATTAATTTTACTTCTAGCTATAAACATTTATCCACTCATATATGCCATAAGAATGTCTTTTACAAACTTCTATGCTAACAAGATTGGAAGAGAAGTAAAATTTGTTGGATTAAAAAATTACAAAAAAATTCTAGGAAAAGAAGAGATTTGGGAAAAGATGCAAATAACTGCCCATTTTGTTTGTTGGACATTAGTTATTCAAGCCTTGATTGGTTTAGGATTAGCATTGCTTCTAAATAAAAAATTTAAAGGTAATGAACTATTAACAACACTTATAGTCTTACCTATGATGTTATCACCTGCAGTTGTTGGAGTATTTTGGACGTACTTATATAACCCACAAGTTGGATTATTTAATTACGTTGTGAACTTTTTTTACGATTTTGGTATTTTTGATATGATTGGCTCAAGTACGTTGGCTCCATGGTCTATTGTCATTGTTGATACATGGATGTGGACACCCTTTACGATGCTTATCTGTCTTGCCGGTTTAAGATCAATTCCTAACTACCTTTATGAAGCCGCAGAAGTAGACAGAGCTAGCAAATGGCAGCAATTTATTCATATCACCTTACCTTCTGTTCTCCCTTTTTTATTACTTGCCCTTCTTTTCAGAGGTATTGAAAATTTCAAAATGTTCGATTTAGTTGCTGAACTCACTTCCGGTGGTCCTGGATCGGCAACAGAGTTGGCATCAATAAATTTAAAACGAGAGGCATTTGAGAAATGGAAGACGGGATATAGCTCAGCATTTGCGGTTATATTGTTTGTAACAATATTCGGTTTTGGAAACGTCTATGTGAAAGTGATGAATAAAATTAAGGATAGATGATGGATACTTCAAGATCACCCTCAGAAGCTAGCGGATTTTCACGAAAATTAGCAGCCACAATTATTATTGTGTATATGGTTGTTACACTTATTCCAATCTCCTGGATGGTAGCAACAAGCTTTAAAAGTGTTGATAGTGCTATCTCATATCCTCCTGAGGTTTTTTTTGAGCCATCATTAGAGGGCTATGTTAATCTTTTTACAAACCGTTCAAGACAACCTAAGGATTATTTAGACACTCTTCCCCCGCCTGATACCTGGTACGAGGAATTAGTCAGAAGTAGAGAGATGGTAATAACAGGACCTTCTAAATTCTTACCAAGATATTCTAATTCTTTAATTATCGGATTTGGAGCTACATTCTTTTCTGTATTTTTAGGTTCCCTTGCAGCATATGCATTGTCAAGATTTAAAGTTCCTTTAAAAGATGACTTATTATTTTTTATTTTGTCGACAAGAATGTTTCCTCCCATAGCTGTGGCTGTTCCAATTTTCATTATGTATAGGAAACTTGGTTTAGGAGATACCCATGTAGGAATGATAATTTTATATACGGTTGTAAACTTAAGTTTATCTGTATGGTTATTAAAAGGTTTCATGGATGAAATACCAAGAGAGTATGAAGAGGCAGCTATGATTGATGGATATTCTCGAATGCAGGCATTTTTCAAGGTAGTGCTTCCACAGGCAACCACAGGTATTGCCGCCACTGCCATTTTTTGCATGATTTTTTCTTGGAATGAATATGCATTTGCCGTTTTACTTACACAATTTAATGCCCAAACAGCTCCACCATTCATTCCTACTATAATAGGAGAGGGAGGTTTAGACTGGCCCGCTATTGGAGCAGGCACAACTTTGTTTTTAATACCTGTAATGATATTTACTGTGGTGCTAAGAAAACATTTACTCAGAGGTATAACATTTGGAGCAGTAAGAAAATAATGAGTGAGAAAAAAAGTTTATTAAGAAGAATATTCAGAAGATCTATTTGGGAGAATGCATCTACTGTTTTGATTTTGGTGGGTGTTTTTATGTTAATGCAACCTTTTGCAATGTGGATGTATACCTATTCCTTTATTGTAATTCTTATTGGGACCATAGGATTTGTTATCACAAGTCATTTTCCAGATTAGCCATGGCAGAGATAGAAATTAAAAATTTACATAAATCTTTTGGTGACTTTGTTGCAGTAAAAAACTCTAATCTTGTAATTGAAAATAAAGAATTCTTTGTGCTGTTAGGTCCCTCAGGTTGTGGGAAAACGACAACTCTAAGGATGATAGCAGGATTAGAACTACCAACCTCAGGAAACATATTACTTGATAAAGAGGATGTGGGTTATTTGAGAGCCTCTCAACGTGATATAGCCTTTGTTTTTCAGCTTTTTGCATTATATCCACATATGAACGTTAGAAATAATTTAGCTTTTCCTCTTAAAATGCAAAAGTTTTCCAAAACAGAGGTTGATGCAAAGGTTATGGAAGCAGCAAAGCTATTAAGAATTGATCATTTATTAAAATCAAAAGTATCCTCATTAGCTGGAGGAGATCGTCAACGAGTTGCTTTAGGTAGAGCGCTTGTTCGAAGACCTAAAGCATTTTTAATGGATGAGCCTTTAGGCACACTTGATGCTGAATTTAGAGAATTAATGTGTTTAGAACTACGAAAACTTCATGATGATATAGATGCCACTACAGTTTACGTAACCCATGACCAACAAGAAGCAATGTCAATGGCAGATCGAATAGCAGTAATGAATGAAGGAGAGGTTTTACAAGCTGACTCCCCAAAAATTATTTATAATAAGCCAAAAACTAAATTTGTAGCCAATTTTATTGGATCACCGGGTATGAATTTTATCCCAATTAAAGAAAAAATTACTCCAAATCAATCAAGTATCAAATTACTAGACTCATCTTTAAAAATACCTGAACAAAGAGAAGGCACAAATTCAAATGAGAATTTTTTAGGAGTAAGACCAGAAAATTTAAGGTTAGTATCCGAAAATGGAGTAAAAGGAAATATCTTTGGTGTTGAGTATTTAGGTTCTAGAAAAATACTTACTGTTGAAACTCAACTAGGAAATATAAAGATAAGAGTAGATAGTGACACGAAAGTTAAAATTAATGAGCAAATTCAATTTGATACATTGAATAATAATCAAATAATTTTTGATGGTTCAAATGATATGGCACTTCAAAGTGAGTTTATGAGTTAATGTCTAAAGTAGAACTAAAAAATATCACAAAAATATACGATAAAACAATCAAGGCTTTAGATGACATAAGCTTTACAGTAAAAGATGGCGAGTTTTTTATTTTACTAGGACCAACAGGTGCGGGGAAGACAACAACGCTTAGATCAATTGCAGGTCTTGAAAAAATAGATCAAGGAAAAATTTTTTTTGATGATGAGGATGTGACCGAGGCTCAGCCAGCCGCAAGGGACACAGCGTTTGTCTTTCAACAGTATTCCTTATACCCACACTACAAAGTATATGATAATTTAGCTTTCCCACTTCGATCTCCTTTAAGAAAAGTCCCCGAGTCTGAAATTAATGAAAAAGTCACAAAAATAGCGGAAATGTTGAAGATTTCTGGAAAATTAAATAACAAAGCAACAGAGTTATCGGGTGGCGAAATGCAAAGAGTTGCAATTGGTAGAGCTTTGGTTAGAAATCCAAGCATTTATTTGATGGACGAACCACTATCTTCTCTAGATGCAAAACTTCGTGAAAGCTTAAGAGTAGAATTAAAAAAAATTCAGTTAAACTTAGGCTCAACTATTCTTTATGTAACTCACGATCAAGCTGAAGCTACAACTATGGCTGATCAAATTGGTGTTTTGGAAAATGGAAAGATAGCTCAGATAGGAACACCTGAAGAAATATATAATAATCCTAATTCTATTTATGTAGCAAATAGACTAGGATCCCCTAAGATTAATATTTTAGATAAAACTTCAATTAATACCTCATCACCAAATCAGGCTAGTCAATTAGGATTAAGACCTGAACATATTAAATTAGGTCAAGGTGAGCTTATCGGTTCTATTAAAACAATTGAGTCCTTAGGAGCTGAAACAGTAGTGGAGTTAGAATATAAGGGATTAGAAATTTTATCTTTATATCAAGGATTATTTCAAGGAGAACGTGGAGATGAAATAAATTTTGCTATCGATAATAGTAAAGTTTTATTTTTTAATGACAAAGGAGTGAGTGTTCAATGAGTGTAGATTTTCTTATTGAAACTGCAAAAAAAATTCAGGTTGTCATTAATGATAATTCCTCTGAAATTGAAAAATTAGATCAAGAAATAGGTGATGGCGATCATATTTTTAATGTTCAAAGAGGAATTAAACTCGTTATAGAATTAGAACCAATTATAAAAGATTTAATAATGTCTAAGGCATTAAATCAAATTGCGATGAAGGTCCTTTCTGGCATAGGTGGTTCATCAGGAGCATTATTTGGAACGTTATTTATGACTATGGCTAAAGGTAATGCTATTGATGAGGGTGTTGATTATAAAAAAGCTATAGAAATTTTTGCAGAGGGTGTGGAAGCTGTCAAACAAAGAGGAAAAGCTGATGTGGGAGAAAAAACAATGATGGATGTTTTAATACCTGTCTCTAATTGCCTCAAAAAAGGTGTTGAAGATGACAAAGATCTTAAAGAAATACTAAAAGAGGCCGTAGAAGTTGCGGAAAAAGGGATGTTTTCGACAAAAGATCTCTTGGCTACAAAAGGTAGAGCTTCTTTTTTAGGGGAGCGAGCAAAAGGCCATATTGATCCTGGCGCCCGGTCTTCACAATTAATGATAAAAACTGTCTGTGAGTCAGTTATAAATAGTTAGGAGGAAACTATGAAAAAATTTATGAATTCAGCAGATGACTTTTTAAAGGAGAGCCTACAAGGTTTTGGTGCTGCACACCAAGACGTTGTTAGTTGTCATTACGACCCCAACTTCATCACCAGAGCCACTCCCACAAAAGAGGGAAAAGTAGCTTTGATAAGTGGAGGAGGCAGTGGTCACGAGCCGATGCATGGTGGATTAGTTGGACACGGAATGCTCGATGCAGCTTGCCCAGGATTTGTATTCTCATCACCGACACCAGACCAAATGTTAGCTGCTGCTGAAAAAGTAGATAGTGGAGCAGGTGTCCTTTTTATTGTTAAAAATTACTCAGGTGATGTTATGAATTTTCAAATGGCTGCTGAAATGATGCAAGGCCCCAATGATTCTGTATTAACAAATGATGATGTTGCTGTTGAAGACTCTTCATTCACAACTGGTAGAAGAGGTGTTGCTGCCACTGTTGTTGTTGAAAAAATAGTTGGTTCTTTAGCAGAGCATGGAGGTAGCTTAAATGAGTGTAAAGCTTTAGGAGATAAGGTGAATAAAAATTCAGGTTCTATGGGAGTTGCCTTCTCAAGCTGTACAGTTCCAGCAGCAGGAAAGCCAAACTTTGATATTGGTGATGATGAAATGGAATTTGGGGTAGGGATTCATGGTGAACCTGGAAGAAGAAGAGATAAAATGAAATCTGCTCAAGAAATTACAAATGAATTATTGGAAGCAATTAATGAGGATTTAAAACCCGAGGCTAACGAAGAAATATTATTATTTGTGAATGGTATGGGTGGAACTCCTTTAACAGAGTTATACCTAATTTATGATAATGCTAAAAATATGTTAGATAAAAAAAATATAAAGATTTCAAGGTCTTTGGTTGGAAATTATTGTACTTCTCTTGAAATGCAAGGAGCTTCAATTACCCTTACTAAACTTGATGAAGAGCTTGTTAAGCATTGGGATTCAAATGTTCACACTGCTGCGATGCGTTGGGGAATGTAATAAAGGTTCATAAAATTTAAATAATTAATTCAAACAATTTTCATAATTGGAACTGAAAATTCATATAAAATTAAGGACTATCAAATTGAATAGAAAGGAAACAAATATGAAACTATTTTTAAAAACTATATTTATACTATCACTAACACTAGGTATTAGTTCGGCAGTTTCAGCAAAAACTTACAATATGGCTGTTACCGACATTGAAGGAATGGATGCTCTTATCGCTGAGTGGGGACCATTTAAGGAAGCTTTAGAAAAAGCTACTGGAGATACTTTTGAATTTTTTGCTGTAAGTAATCAAACAGCAACAGCAGAGGCCCTAAGAGGAAAAAAATTAGATTTTGCAATAACAGGGCCTGCAGAATATGTTGCGATTAATAAGCTTACAAATGCCCAAGCAATGATTGCGATTGCAAGACCAGATTATTACTGCGGAATTGTCGTTAAGACGGGGGTAGGAATAATGAGCATGGAGGATTTAAAGGGTAAAGCTGTCTCTTTTGCTAAACCTGGGTCGACATCTGGACATTTTTGTCCAATGCAAGTAATGATGGATCATGGAGTAGACCCAATGAAAGACATCAAAGTAATCCATACAAAGAAATCATTGCAACATGCTGGGCTGGAGAGAGATGATACTGCAGCAATTGGTGTAAGAATTAGCTCTTGGATCAAGTATAACAGAACACCCGAAAATCAAGGTCAGTTCAAGGTGTTAGCCAGATCGGGTGATCTGCCATACGATATGATGATGGGTGCAGGTCATTTAACGCAGGCTGAAATAGACAAAGTAACCAAGGCAATGAAAGATAACGAAGATGCCTTGATTGCTGGTATTTTAGCTGGGCTTGATGATAAAGGTGAACCAGCCAATGATAAATACATCGGTACAAGATTGCTTGAGGTGGATGATTCTGATTATGATATAGTAAGAGCCATGTACAGAACAGCTGGCTTGCCTGAATTCGATATTCAAGATTAATAATAATAATATATTGAAGCGCTCTATCTCATTAGAGCGCTCGATCTGTATGATTGATTTAGAAATAAAAGATTTAAAAAAAAGTTTTGGTAGTGAGTTTGTATTAAAAGGTCTTTCTTTTAGTGTTAATTCGCAAAGTTTATTAGCAATCATCGGTTCTAATGGAGCAGGTAAATCTACCTTGCTGAGATGCTGCAGCCGCTTAATTGAACCATCGAGTGGAAGTATTAAAATTTTTGACAAGGAAATAACAACTTTAAATAGTCATAAGCTAGGTCAAATACGAAGAGACGTAGCGTTTATTTTTCAACGGCATAATTTAGTTCCTCGACTAAGTGTGTTATCAAATGTTATTCATGGAGATTTTGGAAATATCACTAGCGGTATAATTCGAGTAACACGATGGTTTCATTTTCTGGCTCCTCAAAATTCTAGATCAAGGGCAATGGATTGCCTTCGGAAAGTAAATTTATCTCATCTTGCCATGAAACGAGTTGATAGCCTTTCTGGAGGACAATCTCAAAGAGTTGCGATAGCTAGAGCTCTCATGCAAAGACCCAAGTTATTACTTGCTGACGAGCCTGTTGCTAGCCTTGACCCAGTGGCTGCAAAAACGGTTATGGAGCTTCTCACAGAACTATGTAAAAAAGAAAAAATAACAGTTATATTTACCTCTCACAATGTTGAAGATGCTGTAAAATATTCCGACAAAGTTTTAGCTTTAAAAGAGGGTGAAATAAGCTTCTTGAAAGCAAGTAAAGCGATAGATCCAACAGAATTAATTGAGCAATACGACAGCTCTGTAAGAAATGTTTAATTGGTAGGAACAAGATAATGAAACCCCCAAAAAGATTTGAGCATATTTCATCCTTTCATTATATTTCTATTATCGTTTTCTTTTTGATTTTGGTGTGGGCTTTTGATGGTGCTGGTTTTTCCTTCAGCAAATTATTTGGAAGCAGTGAGTACATTGGTAGGTTTCTTAGTGAAGCCTTTCCTCCTATCAGTGAGCATAGATTAAGCTTGAGCGATTTTAACAGGTATATTTTGCTCTTAATAGAGACCGCCCAAATGGCAATCTTTGGTACATTTTTAGGTATAATTATAGGTTTTTTGTTTGCGCTAATGGCCTCAAGAGGACTACTTGGAAATAGCATCCCAGTAAGAATGCTTCAAGTATTTGCAAAGTTTCTAATAACATTTATGCGAACAATACCTGATTTAGTATGGGCAATTATATTTGTAATGGTTGTAGGGCTTGGAGCTTTTGCAGGCACATTAACGATTGCCATAGATACAATAGGATTTGTAGGTAGATTTTTTGCTGAAGAGATGGAGGATGTTGAAAGGAGTGCAGCCGAAGGTATAGAGAGTAGTGGAGCGTCAAAGCTAGACAGTACTTTTTCAGCAATCATTCCTGCTGCTATGCCCGGCTTTATAACAACATCGCTTTTCGCCTTAGAAAAGTCCGTAAGAGGATCAGTAGTGTTAGGGTTAGTTGGTGCTGGTGGAATCGGAATGGAATTAAACAGTCTTTTTAACTGGATGGCTTATGATAGAGCAGTTATAGTAATAGGCTTAATGTTTATTTTAATATTGTTCGTAGAACAAATTAGCAGCTATGCTCGCTCAAAAATACTCGATGGATCGTTCAAGAGCAGGAAATAGTGCATAAAAAAGAGAAAGGTAGTCGGATGTCAAAAACAGATACGGCGTATCAGTATTGGAATACTGAATGGGATAATAAAAATGTTACTGAGAAATGGACTGTAGCTGAGCCAGAGGTGCTCGCAACTTTCGAAAAAATTGGAAAATCTAAAAAAATTTTAGACCTCGGTGCCGGAGTAGGTCGTCATAGCCTTCCTTTTGCACAAAACGATTGTGAGGTTACTGCTTTTGATGCAGCAGAAAGTGGACTTGCGTCTATTGAGCAGTTAGGAAAAAAAAATGGTGTTTTTATAAAAACAGTACTTGGTAAAATGGATCAATTACCTTTTGCTAATGACTACTTTGAACATGTGTTATCATGGAATACGATTTACCACGGTAACCATGATATTTTAATTCATACCGTTAATGAGATAAAAAGAGTACTTAAACCTGGAGGCACGTTTCATGGAACCATGCTCCCCCAGAGAAGAATTGAGCTTTTAAAAAATGAATATGATTGCAAAGAGATTTCAAAGAACACTTGGATTGTAAATTCGGACTCTGAAAGCGATAAGGCTCATCCTCATTATTATTGTTCTGCTAATGAATTAACGGCTATATTTAAGGATTTTGAATTTAATTGGCTTACTATGAAGGAACATGATACTCCAAACTCATGGCACTGGCATTTCATGATCGAAAAGCTATAGCTCAACAAGAAGAACATCAAAAAATTAAAGAGTATGGAGAAAGCATAAACGAAGAAACTAGAAATAAGGATAGATGAAAAAACTTTTAGGGATCTTGGTTCTGGGTTATAGGATTTTATAGGATAACTCGATAACGAAGAGATAAAACAAGAAATAGGACAGTGTGAATAAAGAAAACGCAATTAAACTGTGGAAAATGATACAGGAAGCTGTCGATTATACTCTAGGGGATGCTTACACACTTCTACCTTTTAACAAAACTATTGTAGAATTATCAATGACAGGTCAAGAAATTAAAAATGTTCTTGAAGATGCTTTGGACTACGCTCTTTCTCCTGATGGCTCTACCGGTGCATATCCATATGCGGCGGGTCTACGATGGGATGTCGACTCCTCAAAAGCAAAGGGGGATCGAATTTCTAACTTAGAATTTAAGGGTAGATCAGATAGCTCTTGGTCATCACTGAATATGTCTCAAATGTATACAGTGGCGACGAATAATTATATTTCCAGTGGAAAAGATGGATACCTAACTTTTGGTGATATATCGAAAGAAGGACGAGTTGTGGATACCTATCTAGGTTACGCACAGTCTTTTGTCGACTACGTTAAGAAAGTAGGAACAATTAAGAAACTTCCTCTATCCGAGTATTCCACTCAATCTTTCAAGTAAATTAATTTATTTTAGCCCGTGATTTTCACGGGCTACACTCTTATTGAAATTAAGTAAACTTTTATAATCTCTCAATTTGACTTCATTATAAATAAATGAATTTGAGTAATTTTTATTTTTATAGGTGTATCGGAATATTTTTTTTACTCCTGCGGCTTTAGCTGATTTAATACCGGCATCAGAGTCTTCAATGACCACCACATCTGTCGGTTTGAGGTTAAGTTTTTTGCAAGCCATTTTATAGCCATCAGGGCTAGGCTTTGGTTTCACTTTATTTTTACAAGAGACAATAAAAGAAAAATATTGATTGATATTGTGATATTTTAACACTTTAAGGACACGTTCTTTTTTTGCGTTTGTAACAATCGCTTTTGGCTGACTAATCATCCCGAGAGTTTTTTTTAGGTTTGGAAACAAAGAGGGAGTATTTTCAAAATATTCGTCCACTAAAAAATCGTATTCTCTGAGTATTTCATTTATTAATTTCTTAGATTTTATATGTGGAAAATGTTTACTAAGAATATTAACAACTGGGGTTCCGATAAGGTAGTGATAGGTGATAAATTTTTCGAATCTTAGATTAAATTTTCGAAGGCATTTTTTTAAAATGTGAAAGCGTTTGGGTTCAGAATTGATCATTACGCCATCAAAATCAAATAAATAAGCTTTAAAAGTCTTTTTTTTATTCATCAAAATAAAATTGATATTTGCTATTTAACATTAATTTAAAGTATCTTCTCTATATTAATTAAATGTTAAGATCAGAGTGGATTTCAATTTTTTCGAAGACAAGTGAAGATCGCCTCAAAAACACACTTGATCATATAAACTTTAAAGAGAACTATGATGTTTTATATGGCCCAGATATCGGCTCAATTATGATCCAAGGAAGAGCAGGAGGATCTGGTGATAAATTTAATTTGGGAGAGGCTACACTTACTAAATGTATTGTAAAATTTCAGGAAAAAACTGGCTATTCTTATCATTTAGGTAGAAATCTAATCAAAAGTGAGTATGGGGCTATTCTTGATGCATTGATGCAAATTGAAAGTTACCACTCACAATTGTTGATTTTCGTCAAAGAATTTCAAGAGGAAATACAAAAAGAAAAAATTAAAATTATTGCAGACTCAAGTGAGAGTAAAGTTGATTTTTTTACTATGGTTAGAGGGGACTAGTTTTTTTTGGAACACGTCGGCTTTAAAAATAAAACATTTGAGTCCCAGGGGGCATTTCGTCTAATCTTACAGGCTACCTCAAATCCTGGAAAAAAAGTTAAATTTATGAATGATAATTATTCTCAGAAGGATCTACACACCTCATCTGTTAACATCATCTTCACACTATTGGATCTTGACACAAATGTATTCATTCAAAGCGCTCAGGAAAACACTATTTCTAACTTTATTAAATTACATACCGGCTCACCAATTACCAAAAATAAAGTGGAGTCTGATTTTGCTGTTGTTACCGATGGAGATTTAGATTTTGACTCTTTTAATGAGGGTTTAGACCAATACCCTGATAAGGCAACTACATTAATAATTCAAATTCAAAGCATGAGCCAAGGAGAAGATTTTGTTCTCTCGGGGCCAGGCATTAAAAATTCAAATCGTATCACCTTAAGTGGTATTCCTCATAATTTTAAAGAGAAGGTAAATGCCAACTCCTCAAAATTCCCATTAGGTGTTGATATTTTTTTAACGTGTAAGAATGAACTTATCTCCTTACCCCGAACCATTAAAATAATTAACTAATGTATGTAGCTGTTAAAGGGGGAGAAAAGGCGATAAAAAGTTCGATTGATCTTTTAGAGCAAAAAAGAAAACATATTTCAGCTAATCAAGATATTCAAATAAGCCAATTAATAGAACAACTCAGTTTTGCTGTTGACCGTGTGCTCTCGGAGGGGTCTTTGTATGATAAGAACTTATCCGCTCTTTCCATCAAGCAGGCTCAAGGAGATTTGGTAGAGGCAATATTTATTTTAAGAGCTTATAGAACAACGTTGGAGAGATTTTCTTACAGTGTTCCGATTGATACCAGTTCAATGACTTTAAAAAGGAGGATATCTGCAACATATAAGGATATTCCTGGAGGTCAGATATTAGGACCGACATTTGATTATACACATAGACTCCTCGATTTTTCGCTGCTTAATGGGAAAGAAACATCCAACAAAAAAAATACTCCCACGAGTGACGATAATGTTTTTTTCCCAAGAGTAATGGAATTTTTGAACAATGAGGGATTGATGGAAAAAGAAATAGAAAAATTAAAGTCTAAGCCTTTTGATATTACCCGAGAGCCGATGAAATTTCCTGCCGCAAGAGATCAGTGGCTTCAAATCTTATCCAGAAGTGATGAGGGATTTTTGTTAGGGTTATCGTATTCTGCAATCAGAGGGTTTGGCAGTAAAGGAACCCATCCTTTTGTTGGTGAAATACGATACGGTTTTGTTGATGTAAAAATATTTCCTGAAGAATTAGGATTTGAAATTTGCGTTGGTGAAATTGAAGTGTCGGAATGTGAAATGGTTGATCAATTTGAGGGCAGTAAAAAAAAAGCTCCCCAATTCACTCGAGGTTACGGCCTTACTTTTGGTTACAACGAGAGAAAAGCTATGTCTATTTCTATTATTGATAGAGCCCTTAAAAGTCAGGAATACGGTGAGGAGATTAGATTTCCAATCCAAGATCAAGAATTTGTGCTTTATCACTCCGACAATGTGGAGGCACAAGGATTTGTCTCACACCTCAAACTACCCCATTATGTGGATTTTCAAGGAGAGTTAAATCTTATCAGAGAATTAAGAAAAAAAATTTTGAAAAAAAACAAAGATGATTGATGGTTTTAATTTTGCCTACTTAGATGAGGCCACTAAAAGAATGATCCGAAGGACTATACTAAAAGCTATTTGCATCCCTGGTTATCAATGTCCATTTGGAGGAAGAGAAATGCCCCTCGCTTATGGTTGGGGTACGGGAGGCATTCAAGTGACCGCTTCAATCATTGGTATGAATGACACCCTAAAAGTCATTGATCAGGGAGCAGACGATACTACCAATGCTATATCCATTAAAAATTTTTTTAAAAAAGTGTGTAAAATTAAAACAACAGAAGATACGGAGAACGCTACCATCATCCAAACAAGACATAGAATTCCAGAAAAAAAATTATCAGAACATCAAATTCTTGTTTATCAAGTCCCCCAACCAGAACCTTTACGGCGTTTAGAACCCAAGGAACAAGAAACCCGCAAGTTGCACGCATATGAAGAGTATGCCTTGATGCACGTGAAGCTTTATGAAGAAATATCTCATTATGGATCTGTGATAAAAACATATGCCTATCCAGTGAGAACAAACCGACGATACATCACTGACCCCAGCCCGACACCTAAATTTGATAATCCCAAGATGGACTTTATGGAAGCGCTTCAACTGTTTGGTGCAGGTAGAGAGAGAAGAATTTATGCTATTCCTCCCTACACGAGCGTTAAAAGTTTAGATTTTGAAGATCATCCTTTTGAAATACAAACTTGGGACGAGCGTTGTGATATTTGTGGCTCAAATAATAGTTATCTGGATGAGATTATCGTAAACGACAAGGGAGAGAAAAAATTTATTTGCTCTGATACCAATTACTGTGAAAAAAATATAAAAACATAGATGATTATTAAAGATAAAATTTTAGAAGTAAAAAATTTAACTCACTATTATGGGGAACAGGTGGGCTGTGAAGATATTTCTTTTGATTTATACCAAGGAGAAATACTGGGCATAGTTGGTGAGTCGGGCTCTGGTAAAAGTACACTTTTAAAATGTCTTTCAGGACAGATTTCCCCATCTCAGGGAATAATAAATTTTTGTATTGATCAAAATCAACCATTGCAGGACTTATGTAAAATTTCAGAACAGAAAAAAAGAGCACTCATGAGAAAGGAATGGGGAATAGTTCAACAAAACCCAAGAGATGGCCTGAGATTGAGGGTGAGCGCTGGGGGAAATATTGCTGAGAGAATTATCAATGAGGAAATTAAGAACTACTCCAACATTCGTCATAAAGCCTTGGATTGGATGGATAAAACAGAAATGGAAAAATCTCGTATTGACGATTTTCCCTTAAATTTTTCTGGAGGGATGCAGCAAAGACTTCAGATTTCTAAAATTTTATCCTCCAATCCTAAGCTTGTATATATGGATGAGCCGACGGGCGGATTAGACGTTTCAGTACAGGCAAAATTGCTCGATACTATCACTATTATTGTCAGAGACTTGAACGTCTCCATGATAATTGTCTCTCACGATCTAGCGGTGGTGAAGTTTTTAACCGATAAGCTATTAGTAATGAAAAGTGGGATGGTCGTTGAAAGTGGTTTAACTGATCGAGTGCTGGATGATCCCCAACATTCTTACACACAATTACTGACTTCTTCAATTTTGCAAGTATGAACCCCTCGATCAAAACAACAAATCTGCAAAAAACTTTTACACTGCACAATCAAAACTCAACGGAGTTGAAAGTTTTAAAAAATATTAATTTTTCCATTTCACCTGGTGAGTGCGTTGCGTTGACGGGTAAATCGGGAACAGGAAAATCTACTTTTTTAAGAATGCTCTATGGTAACTATCTGCCAACTGCTGGCACAATTGAGGTTTTGTATCAGGATACTTATTACGATTTGGTTCATAGTTTAGAACATCAAATCATCTATCTAAGAAAGCATGCCATCGGATATGTAAGTCAATTTTTAGTTGTTATTCCCAGGGTGTCGACGTTTAACATTATTTCAAACACTCTCAAACAACAAGGCACATTGGAAGATGGCTCCAACGAAAAAATCTCCCACTTATTGGAAACACTCAATATTAAAAAAAATATGTGGCATCTCGCTCCAATGACATTTTCGGGAGGCGAACAACAAAGGGTGAATATTGCTAAAACATTTATCGGAGACTACCCGATACTTTTTTTAGACGAGCCCACATCAGCTCTGGATAAAGAAAATACAGAAATTGTCTTAGAATTAATTAAATCTAAGCTTAATAAAAATGTAGCAATAATCACTATCATACATGATGCAACCATTAGAAATCAAATTTGTACCAGGGAGTTTAATTTAGAAAATTTTACAGAAGTATGATCATCACGAACGCAAATATTGTAACACCAGAAAACAATTTTATTGGCTCGTTGGAGTTTGAAACCGATTTCATGAATATATCAGACAGCAAGCACCATGGATTGGGAGCATTGGATTTCGAAGGGGACTATCTTTTGCCTGGTTTTATTGAATTACATACTGATAATCTCGAAAAACACTTTGTTCCAAGACCCAAAACTTTCTGGCCAAACAAACTCTCTGCAGCCTTAGATAATGATCGAGACATTATCGGCTCGGGTATCACAACTGTGTATGATGCAATCTCCATAGGAAGTTATACCCGTGCTAAGAACGAAATTGTGCATGATGTGATTAATGCAGTTGATGAGGGCATCAAAAAAAATATTTTTAAAGCAGATCATTTCATCCATTTGCGATGCGAGCTATCAGACCCTGATTTATTAGAAAATATTGAAAAATATAGTGATAACCAAAATGTTCATTTTGCTTCTCTGATGGACCACACGCCTGGTCAAAGACAGTGGCAAAATAAAGAAAAAATGATCGAGTTCTACAAGAAAGATAATGTTGTTATTTCTAGTGGAAATATTGGAATTGACGAGGATTTGATCCGTTCCAATGATATAGCCATGAAAGCAGAAAGAGAAAACAGACCTAAGGTTGTGGATATTTGGAAATCTCGAAAAATTTTAATGGCAAGCCACGATGACACAACGGAAGACCATGTAATCGAAGCTAATGACTACGGTATCAAAATTGCAGAATTTCCTACAACTATGACTGCCGTTAAAAAAGCGAAAGATTTAAAAATGACTAACATTCTTGGTGCGCCAAATTTTATTCGCAACATGTCTCATTCTGGAAATGTTTCAGTGACTGAAATTTTCCAACAAAATCCATATTTTGTGGACGCTTTATCATCCGATTATGTGCCATCTAGTTTACTTCAAGCTGTTTTTAAGCTTTTCAATCAAGGGCATAGCATTAGTAAAGCTGTTAGTTATGTCACTAAAAATCCTGCTTTGATTTTATCTTTGGAGCACCTAGGTGAAATTAATGAGAAAAAAAAATCTGATTTTTTAAGAGTCGCTCTTATTAATAATACCCCATTGATTAAAGAGGTTTATAAATCAGGAAAAAGAGTCGCCTAAGTTTGTAACACAAACTTAACTTTTTTTTAATCAAAAATATTTATTTGAAATATACGTTTTTGCCATAGCCCTAATTGAGGCGTTTCAAAATGATTGAAATAAAAAATTTAAACAAATACTTTGGCTCAAATCATGCGGTTAAAAATTTAAATATTACCATTCAAGAATCAGAAATGATTGGCATCATTGGCCGGTCCGGTGCAGGAAAATCCACTCTTCTTCGAATTATGAACCGCCTAACTGAGGAGAGTTCTGGTGAGATTATCGTTGATGGTCAAGATATAACTAAACTTAACAAAAAAGATAAAAGAGCATGGCAAAAAAGCTGCGCGATGATATTTCAACAGTTTAACCTTGTTCCAAGACTAGATGTCCTGACAAATGTTGTTTTGGGAAGACTGAATGTTCAACCAACCTTTAAAGGAGCCCTTAAGTTATTCACTAAAGAAGAAAGAGTAGACGCTCTTCTCGCTCTTGATGAACTCGGAATGTCTCAAACTGCTCTTCAAAGAGCTGAAACGCTATCAGGCGGACAACAACAACGAGTAGCAATTTGTAGAGCGATGATGCAAGACCCAAAAATGATTCTGGCAGATGAACCTATCGCTTCCCTCGATCCTTTAAATGCTCGTCTGGTAATGGAGTCTCTTAGAAAAATTCACGAAGAGAAAAAAATGACTGTAATAGCAAACCTTCATACTCTCGATACGGCCAAACACTATTGTGACAGAATTATTGGGATGAGTTTAGGAGAAGTAGTTTTTGACGATGTACCCTCCAAGCTGACAGATCAACTTGCAAAAGAGATCTATGGCGCTGAGGCTGATGAAGCCTTTGAGGCCTCACTTACATCAACAAGTTTGGGGACTACCCAAAAGGCAGGAGCAAGTTAATGCTTTTGTCTCAAAGCCTTAGGGCAAAATTTATTAAGGAGAATAACATGACACTTATAAGAACCGTGATCACAATGTTTGCTATCTTTGTGGGTAGTAACGCATTTGCTGGTGGTCACTACGAAGGTCCAAAAATGGACTTAAACGCAATGACTGGGAAGACGTCATTCAACCTTGGTCACCTAGGTGATGAAGCGGCACAAGACATTATTGCAAGAAACCAATGCTTAGACTACTACGTCGAATCTGCATTTGGTGTCCCAGCAAAAACTTTTACATTTAAAGACTATGCCGGAACTATGCAGTCTATGCTTGGGGGTAACCTTGACTGGACATGGTTTGGTGCATCCGGGTACGCTGGAATGTATCTAGAAGACCCATCAGCTGTCGTTCCAATTATGACTAGAATGCAACCTACAGGTGATCTTGGTTACTACTCTGTAATGGTAGCAAGAACTGACTCTGGTATCACATCTATCGAAGATCTAAAAGGAAAACACTTAGGTTTCGCAGATCCTAACTCTACTTCCGGTTACTTAATTCCTTCAATCGAACTACCTGAGCAAGGTATTGATATGGACTCTTATTTCTCAGAGACCTCTTTTAATGGTGGACACGAGAACAATGTTCTAGCAGTGTTAAACGGTGACGTTGACGCTGGTGTAACATGGGTATCTGGTGTTGGTGAATGGGAAGAGGGTTACTCATCAGGTAATTTAAGAAGAATGGTTGAGAAAGGTATCTTAAATATGGATGATATCGTTCAAATTTGGTCATCAAAACTTATCCCTAACGGTCCGCTTGTCATGCCTACTAATCTTCCAGTAAGAGCTCACCAGGTTTTTGTTGGAATGATGCAGTGGATGCATGAAAATGATCCTGAGTGTTCAGAAAACGTTGCAAACGGCGTTGTTAGAGCATGGGTTCCTGTTGACCACTCTTTCTACGAGACAATTGTGGCTGCAAGAAAAGCAAAAATTGAGGCTCAAAAAAGTAATTAAATAATTATTTAAATAAGGTGGGATATTTACATCTCACCTTATTTTTTTGATATGAACTCAACTAAATCCATACCCGATCATATTCAAAAAATAGACAATGATCTGTTAAAGCTGGAGAGAGCAAAAAGAAACTACTCTTTTATCTCTATTGGGATAGTGATTTTAGTTTGTTATTTAGGTATCAGCGTTTCGGAAAATAGTAACGCTGGGAGTTTCGCAAGGGGTATCAGCAGTTTTTTTGACTACCCACTTGATATTATATCTGAAGCGTATCAATCTGGATTTAGTTTCTACGGATTAATCATCAAATACATTCCTGTTTTAATTGAAACCATCAATATGGCTGTATTTTCTACTACCGTCGGTTTTATTGGTGGTTTAATTTTTAGTATATTTTCTGCAAGAAATTTAATTAAAAACCCGACTGTTATCTTTTGGGTCCGCAGACTCATGGACGTTTGTAGAGCGTTTCCTGAGCTTGTGATCGCTTTATTATTTTTATATTTGATGGGAAAATCAGCTCTGCCAGCCGTTATTGCAATCTCCATCCATACCGCTGGCGCGCTGGGCAAGCTCTTTTCTGAGGCTGTGGAAAATTGTGATATGAAACAAATAGAAGGGCTAGAGTCTGTTGGAGCAAAATGGATTATGCGAGTAAGATTTGGCATCATCCCTCAAGTATTTCCCATCCTTTTATCCTACACTCTCCTTCGTTTAGAGATCAATGTTCGTGCTTCAACTATCCTTGGTTTTGTGGGGGCAGGAGGAATTGGTGAAATTTTATCGAAAAATATTCAATGGAAATATGGTGCAGATATTTGTGCTGTAATTCTCATACTAGTACTTACCATCACAGCAATTGATTATCTCTCTAGGTATTTTCGAGGGATCTTGATTGGCGACGGAAAAAAAGGTTTGGGTTTCGGTGCAAAAATTTTACCAGGAAAGAATGAATAATGAGTGATGTATCAATTCCTTTAAGAGATAAAATTTATCAAGATAACATTCACGTCTTTGAAACCGCTTCCAAAAAAGCAAAACAAACCGGTATTATTTTTACTGTAGTCGTCCTTTACTTTCTTTTTGCCTTTTTTTCATTGGGCGTCGACAAGATTGCAGAGAAATGGAATCCTGAACGAGCGAGCTTCCTTGCTTTGGATATTTATGCGCATAAAGATCACTTTAAAATGCCTTGGAAAAAAACTGAAAATAAACTCCAAATAACTTTAGAGGGCAATCTTCGCCAAGAGTATAAAGTTACCCCAGAGTGGGCTGAGAAATCAGATGACAATAAATGGACAGTAACTCTTAAAAATGGTGGCAAAGTTGATGCCTACTATTTTCCTGATAATCCTTTAGCAGGTTACGCTGTTATGTACGATTTCCCTGGAGTGGAAGAAATATTCACTTTCAGAATTAATGAGGATAAACGACCTTATGTGGAAGGATATGAGGACCGAGTTGAAGAATTACCAGAATTTATTCGACAAACTAAAAATAAGCTTGAGGTAAGACCCTCTCTTTTTTCAAGAATTCAATTTACAAAATCAAAAATTGAAATTCATCGTTTTAGTAGAGGATGGAAATATTTTTGGTTTGATAACAAAGGCCCACTCGACGGATACTCACTATTTGGGGCTCTGAGTAAAATCTTTAGTGGAGATAGAATTGTTGAAGAGATGTCTAACGCTAAGTTGATTTGGGTAGAGTTCACAGAAAATGAATTATGGCAACATGGTAAGGCCTGGTACGCACTGCTTGAGACGATTATCATGGCCTTCATGGGAACACTTATTGCTATGTTAGTGGGTTTTCCCCTCGCTTTTTTAGCAGCTTATAATATTACCCCTTTGGCAGGTGTAAGGTTTGCGGTAAGAAGACTTTTTGATTTTTTAAGAGGAATAGACTTTTTGGTTTGGAGCTTAATTTTCTTAAGAGCATTTGGCCCAGGGCCCTTTACTGGTATCTTTGCCATCGCCTTTACAGATACGGGCACTCTTGGAAAATTAATGTCTGAGGCTATTGAGAATACAGAAAAAAATCAAAAAGAAGGTGTTGAGTCAACTGGTGCTAATAAGACCCTTCAAAATAGATTTGGTATTATTCCACAGATTCTTCCAGTTTTCATATCTCAATCTCTATACTATTTGGAATCAAATACTAGAGGGGCGGTTATTATTGGTGCGATGGGTGCTGGTGGTATTGGCTTACAATTTTTAGGGGCATTACAAACAGGTACTGATTTTGAAAATGTAGCTTATTACACCGTCCTTGTTGTTGGCGTTGTAATTGCCATGGATATGTTTTCAGCTTGGCTTAGAAAAAAACTCATCGTTCCTTTCGGACAATTTGGATAAACACATGTTTAATAATTTTTTAATAATTAAAAATTATAATATACTTATGAAAAAATTAACTTTGTTATTCCTTTTATTTTCTTTTAACTCTTTTGCAAACGATCATGGTGAAAAAACAGATGAGGGTTTGATTATTCTAGATGAAAAAACTGCAGAAAATCAAATGGCTGGTTCTGCTGAGGATACCGACGCTGTCTTTGAAAAAAACTTGGCAAATTGTACTGACCTAAAAGTCGCCATGCTAAGAGGCAAACTACTTTTAGATATGAATAAAGCCTGCACCCAGGCTAAAGATGTTGCTTTGGAAAAGTTGGAAGAAGGTATTAAGCTTTGCTCAGAGGGTAATAGCTTTATGGCTCAAATGACGTTACAAGAAGGTATCGACGCAGCTGTTAAGGGAAATATATCCGGAAGAGATTTAACTGGGAAAGATTGTTCCGAGTTTGATATTACAATTAATTAAGAATTCTTTACTGAAGATTTAATAGTTCTAGAACTTTTTGAACACTTCCCTTATGGTAGGAGGCGTGCTGAGGCTTCAATTCCAAATTTAAATTTAGATGGTCGGGAAAACTATTGTCAGTAAAAATTTTGTCAAAATTAATATCACCCCATCCCAAAGGTAAATGCAGGTCGCCTAATCCATAAGAAACTTCCTCGGTGGAGTAATAGGGCTGAAACGTTTTTAATTTCCCAAAAGAGTCATGAATATGAACGTGTTCGGCATAAGGAGCAATCGCATTAATTTCAGAGAAAAAATCTAAATTTAGCCAATTGGAATTAATATAAGCATGAGAGATGTCTAAACAGGCACGAAGATTTTTGTGATCAATTTTGCTAATTTGGTTGGAGAGTTCTGAAGGGGTGGGGGCGTAATGTTTAGGGGTTACACAAAATATGTTTTCTGTTGCAATTACAACATTATGTTTCTCGGCGTACTCAGCTAATTCACTATACGCATCTTGCTGTTGTGACATCAAAGATTGGTAAACGTCTTTATTTTCAAAATCCTCAATCTTACAAATCCCAAAATGAGTAACTAGGTGTGAGGCATTAATTTCTGCTGAAACCTCGATATCTCTTTTAATAATTTCTTTGTGCATTTCGAGATGGTCCGTATCAAATAAATTGGCGGAGAGTTCACCATGAACGCTGTAATCTAATTCTTGGGATAACAGTGATTGCTTCAGTAATCTGAGTTCATTTTGATTGATTTTTTGTCCGACAATCACATTAGTTGAACAGATGGGCACCTCGATCGAGGTCACACCGAAACTTCTAACTCTTTCTATTTGTGAGTTAAAGGAGAGTATATTTTCTTTTTCACATTGAATCGTAAAACCTGCTTTTTTAACCATTTAACAATGTTAATCAGTAATGTTAAATTAGTGTGAATTTTCAATGAACTAAAAAAAAATTATTTTTTTTTCTGATAAATAATGCTTATTAATTTATAAGTTCCAAGTGATGCGATAATTGTTAAACACATCATCAATACGATTGTAATGTTGTATCCAAAAAATCCCCATAAAATAGATACAAGAAAAGGTCCCATCGCATAGGTGCTTATTCTTATGCTGCTCATGTAGAGAGCCGTCTTTCCAAAATTTGTTGTTCCAAATATTTCTTTTTGAATGAGAGGAGATATAATGGAGTCGATACCCAATATGGCCCCTTGAAGGCATATATACAATATTGGAAAAAAAATAGCGGTTTCTGAAAATAGTAACATAATCAAACAAGCCACTAAAATAAATTCCCCAAAAAATCTAATATGGAGGTTTTTGATTTTTTTTGGAACAATATTGATAAGGACCCTCCCGGCCACTTGAGAGGGACCGAGTAAAGACATTATAAAGACTCCAAAGCTATTAGAATAATTTTTTTCAATTAGTATAGGGATCGTATGAGTGACAAGTGCAGCATGATTAAAGCCGATAAAGGTAATAGGGATCAAAATTAAATAAAATCGATAGTCTAAGTAAATTTTTTCATAATTGACATTCTCTACTCTTGTCACCTCAGGGAGTTTATTTTTTCGAATAAAATAGATACCCAAAAAATTACAAGGAATTCCAATTAATAAAGCTATTAAAAAAAATATTTCGACTACAAATTTCCAGTCCCCCATTGTTAAAAGAAAACTACTTAACGGAAAGGTAATAGTACTTGCAAATCCAGCGATGAGCGTAACAATCGTAATGTATTTTCTTGGATTATTTTGAATTCTAATCGTGAGAAACGAAAAACAAATATCATACCCAAGCCCCGCAGAACTCCAACCAATTAATATCCAAGAAAGAGCAAAAATATAAAAATTATCAAATGTAATTTGAAGAAAAAGCCCTATTAATAAAACAAATCCAGATATTGTCATTAAGATATGAGTTTTATCTCGATCGAGGTATTTCCCAAGAAAAGGGCTAGTTACCGCATGTAATAATAAACCAAAGGTAAAAATCATAGTGAGAGTAGAAATAGGTTGAGTTAGAACGCTATTCCACTCCAATAGTAAAGACGGGAAGAGATACCACGTACATCCATAGAAAACTGTTTGGGCAACGCCCAATAATAGAGCAGGTAGAATCATGGGATGTAATAAAAATTTAACTAATGTATGTGAATGTAATATTAAAATGGTACCAAATATTTCCAGATTAACAAAAAATATTTTTGCCCTAGTTGTTTATCTAAAAAAAAGAAATGCCTTTTTAGGAATTGATGATCCTATTTATCATCAATTTAATGAAAAATTCATTCAAGACTTAATTAATAAGGACCAATTTAATTTTCATAATTTAATATGGAATAAGCATGCAATTTTATTAAAAGATTTAAATCACCCTCAATACTTTATAAAAGAATATTCAAATACGATGATATCTGTAATGACCGATGTATACTTATCAGGCTACAGACTTGATACAAAAACTTAATGATTTTTATTTCCCTAGCTCTTATTTTAGTTGGATTTGTATTAATGGAAATTATGTCAAGAAGAATAACTAAAATGGAGCTTGAAATGAGGAAGAACATGCAAAATCAAGAAAAATTAAATAAAAAATAGAAATTATCTAATTTCATAAAAATTAAAACATTTGTAAATATTTTCTTAATATTTCAGTGTTATGTATAATTTATGCTGAATTTTATAGATTATATTAAAGCATGGGTAGAAGCGATGGAGAACAAGAATCCTGAACAACTTGAATCTATTTTACATGACGAATTTCAATGGACTTCACATCACAAATCCTCCCTCCCGATGCAGGTCAGATCTAAAAAAGAAACCATTGCATGGTGTTTAGAAACAAAAGCAAAATTCCTCGATACGAAACCACTTTACACAAATGATGACGTATTCGTATTTGTGCAAGATATCATCCCACCTGAAGAAAAAAATTCTAAATTTGTGACTATGGATCTTGTAAAAATCAAAAACGATAAAATTCTCTCACATAATCATGTTCGTGGGATTCATCCTGAGAGTTAAAAATATTAAAAATTTTTAAGATTTCTTTTTTTGGGTAGCCTTAGATGAAGACTTCTTTTTTTTTGTCACTTTTTTTTTGGGAGATGGGACTTTTGTTTTTTTCTTTTTGGCTTTTTGTTCTTTTGGTTTTTCTTCTATTTGGGTATTACTGGGGGAAGAAACCTTTGGAGTTGACTTTCTATTTTTAATAAAAATCCAAAAAACGAAACCTACCAAGCCAAATATAACAATTAATAATAAAGGATCCATAGATTTAGTTATGTAGCTTTAAATTGAAAGAAATTATTTTTTTGAAATGTGGTGCAATGTATTTTTTAAAAGCTTTATAAGCAAAAAATCCAAGCATACATGCAGAAATTAAGGCTAGTGTTGTTCCGATACACATTCGCTGAATTTATCATAATTAAAATTATTAAAAAGTTTAAGTGATGCTTTTAATAAAAAATTCATAAAAAAAATTATATTAAATACAACCATGACTAAGATAATAAAGAAAAAAGGCAATATTCATAAATTAGCTAAACTTACCAAAGTCAAACTCGGTCAATGGAATGAGGTATGCGAGAGATCAGTAATTACTGACTCAGAAATTGGTGACTACTCTTATATAATGGAAGACTGTGATATTGCCAATACGATCATTGGCAAATTTTGCTCTATCGCAAGAAATATTAGAATTAATGCAAGTAATCACCCCACATGGCAAATTAGTCAACATCATTGGACCTATCGAACGGAGTCTTACAAGCTTGGAAAAGACGACAAGGATTTTTTTCAATGGAGAAAAAAAAATACTGTAATTATTGGCAATGATGTATGGATTGGTCATGGCGCCATTATTCTACCAGGGGTAAAAATATCTGATGGGGCGGTAATTGCGGCCGGTGCTGTCGTCACTAAAGATGTTCCAGCATATAAAATAAGTGGCGGCGTTCCATCTAAAATTATCAAAGATAGATTTAGCCCGAAATATGTAAAAAAACTTCTCTCAATCGCGTATTGGGATTGGGATCGAAAAATGCTCAAAGCCAGATTGGCTGATATAAGAAAATTAAATGTAGAGAGTTTTATTGATAAATATTACTTTCCAACAGATAAAGATATTAAGAAAACCTATTGATTGTTTTCATGGACTTAAGAAATTGAATTTAATCACAATCTTTTTTGATTAGTTCTTACTAACGATTGTCACCGGAACCTGAGAGTTTCCCACGGTTCACTCTGTCTTGTAATTTGTCTATGTTTAATTTAGCAATAGACTCCAAATCCCAACCAATATCATCAGCCAATAAGCTGATATACCAAAGACAATCGCCAATTTCAGAGGCGATATCTTTACTAACATCTTTAATTTCTGTTCTATCACGGAGCACTTTTTTTACTTTGTTTGCAACCTCTCCTGCTTCACCTGCTAAACCTAGTGCCGGGTAAACCACTGCTTTATCTTTTGGGTATATCGCGGTGTTCTTCGCTTGAATTTGATAATCATTTAATTTCATCTATTTAACTCTCCCTACATTGCTAAGACACTTGTTTTTGTATCTTCCCAATTCATATAGATAATATCATCATTTTACTCTTAGAAGCCTGTGATAATTTCACAGGCTTTTATATATAATTTACTTAGTTGGTAGTCTTTAATTCTGTGGCGCCAGTTTCAGATCTCCACAAAAGACCATCTTTTTTCAAACTCACCATCAATAAGGCTTCTTTGTCACCCGATTTATATGTATTAAATGAATGCGTCACTAAGATATCGTCATTCTCATATATACATCTGTGATTCTCTTGGACTAAGACCTCCATGAACTCTTTAAATTCCTCATCTGGCAAGTCGTCTGCGCGAGTTATTACTTTACCTGAAGAATGAAAAACAAACTGCCAATCATCATGAAAACATTCTCTATGTCCCTTTACATCTTTATTTATCCACGTTTCTCTCATTTTTGCGTATAAAGTCATAATTATTTCTCCTTTTATGTTTATTTAATTTTGATGATTTAAGGTTACTTGACCCACAAATGTTTCAACTGAAACCCTATTATCTTTATTAGTGTCTAGTCTTTTTTCCCTTGCTGCATCTGCATCTTTCATAGCTTTCTCATCAGGATAAATCGTAACTGCCATCAAAGTATCATCGCTAATTCGCACACCAATCAATTGACTCGCTTGCGGAAATTCAGATGGTGCATTCTGCGTATATCCTTCTGACTGTTTGTCAGCAGCCTCTTTTGAAGCCATTTTAACAGTTGTTATTCTTGCTATACTCATTTAAAGCTCCTCCTTTATCTTGAACTGAATTATCTAACTAATATTTCAATATTACATTCTCATATCACTTTTATTAAATATTTAATTTCATGATTAACTTGAGCATTTTGCATATCATAAAGTTATAATTATAATTATACTCTAACATATTAAGTTATTTCTATATGAAAGGAGTAGATTTATGAGAATTAACAAAGGTGATAAAATAGAAGATATAGAATTACCTGACTCTTACGGAAACATCTTTAAACTTTCTAGTACAAAAGGTAAAAAAGTATTATTAACTTTTTATAGACACGCTTCTTGTGCTGTGTGTAATTTAAGAATTAACGAGTTTGTAAAAAAATATCAAGAATTTGGAAATAACTTTACAATGGTAGGGATTTTTCATGCACCAGTTGATTTTTTAAAGAAAAATATGGATAGACATAATTTGCCATTTACTGTTCTTGCAGATGAAAGTTTCAAATATTTTATAAAGTATGATGTTGAGAGATCTTACGGAAAACTTTTTTCTGCTTTTATTTTTAAAGTTCATAAATTTTTTTTAGCAGGAATAAAAGGTTATTTACCTGTTCAGTTTAAAGGGTATGTAGATATTGTTCCAGTTGATGTTCTAATTAACGAGAATGGGGTCGTTGAGGATGTGTATTATGGAAAAAGTGATATTGCTGATCACATGCCTTTCGATAAAATTAAGGCTTTTTCAATAGCCTAAAATTTTAATAATCAGTTATAAAAATAGATTGCAAAACCAAGTATAAATATTCCTATCAGAAAATAACTAATTGCAGATTTTTTAAAATATATTTCCGATCTAAAAATAATATTAAAGATTTTGTATGATGCATAAACTATAAAGGCAATAATTAATAAAGTGATTAGCCAAGTCCCTAAAAATTCTAGCGAAAAAAGTTTATCTAAAACACCTTCGTTCATTATAAAATAATATATTAATAAATTTTTGAACCAAGACCCTTTGCCGTGACAAAAAAGGATTATTTTAAATAAACAAATAAATTCTATTGATTAATTGTCTTTAGATTAACAAAGGTAATGGTGGAGCCAAGGGGGATCGAACCCCTGACCTCTACGCTGCCAGCGTAGCGCTCTCCCAGCTGAGCTATGGCCCCAAGTCGATTTAGCGAGAGAACTCACCGATAATCTGACATTGATTCTAGGAAATTAATGAATCCATAGCAATATTTTTATTATTTTGTGATACCTCTAGCTATGCAACTTGCAGAGGGGCTATATATACCTTATGTAAATGCAGTCATGCTAAAAACTAAAATTTAGTTTTGAAAGTACTTATAACTTTCATTCAGACTTTAATTTTGCTTGGTCCTCTAAATATTGTGCAAGAAGTCTAGCATGTGCTCCTTTAGCTTCGGTAAATGCATCATCTATAATCTCACAAAAATGACTATTATAAATATAACCAAAAGTTTTTAACTCTAAGCTAGCTCTGTCTATATAAAAATAATTTCTTTCTGTTAAATCAGGTAAATCAAAATTAATATTCAAATCATCAACTGTATAATTTCCATCAAATTTATTTAATTCCGGACCTTTATCAGTCATTTTAATACGGAATGCATCTACTATATAATTTTCTCCCCCATATATTTTTAACCACCAAGCATGTCTATTAACAAGTGGATAGTCACCTATTTGAACATGGGGTTCTAGTAAACAAAATAAACTTGTGTCTTTCTCTGGATGTGTGTCTCCCCAACTCAAAGTTGGGATTAATAACAATATGGTTAAGAGGATTTCTTTAAATAGTTGGATTAGCCCCTTACTTAAATTGTGTTGAGTAGGTGGCTTTTTTTATGCTCCAACAATTTTATAAAATTATTTTTTCATTGCGTTAAACGCACTTAAAGTGTCATCATAGGCTACAAACTTAAACAACTTATCATCTTTTACCTCCATGTAATGTCCAAAAATTGTATCCATGCCATCAGCGGTTGCTTTTGTATTTACAAAAACTTTATCACCTTCGCTGATCATCGACTCTACGGTAAGATGAAAATTGCTCCAGAGCTCAGGGACTTTCATTAATTGTTTTTGATAACCCTCTTTATTATGAGTTCCTGAAAATGGGTGTTTATCACCTGGGTATATGAAAGTAAAATCTTCATGTACCAAATTCATGAAACCCTCCATATCCCCTTTCGCAAAGAGATCATAACCTTGTTGTACTAATTCTTTTGAGTCCATAATTTATCCTTCCCTAATAAAAGTTTATAACATGTCACACAAAAATTAATTATTACAAATAACTAATAAATAAATTAATAATTTTAATTAATAGATAAGTATAAATACAATCGAAGACAACTAATTGTTCGCCAAACTCAAACTAGGGATTAATAACAATAGGGCTAAGAGGGTTTTCATTTCTCTAAAACATCAGTAGCATCACTAAATAAATTTTTCTTTTCTAATGTAACCCACTTTAGTTGTTTTAAAATGCTTGAAAGGAACATTTAGACCATCAATTGCTTTAATTGTTTCATCTGTAATATTACCGTAAACTTCTATTTCAAATTTATCTGCTATTTCTTGATGTTTTTCTACATATGCTACAACAGGAGGATTATTAATGTGGTGAACCATTGCTTCACTGGTACGGTAGACTTCACTCCAGGTAAATTCTAATGGATCTGTTGGATCTTGATCGAAAGTATGGATCAACATATCTGGTTCTGAGGCATTAACAGAGTCATCAGCTTCTTTAGCTATCTTGAGATACTCTTCAACCTTACCTTCTTTTACACGTATTCTCGCTATTAAAATAAAAGGATTAGACATTTTATAATACTAATTTCCACCTTCTAACATAATGAATGTTTGAGTTTCAAGATCTACTCCTGCTTCTGTTCTTAATTTTAACATTGAAGGCAAATTGAGCATTTCTTGCATTCGCTCCATAGACTCAACCTGAAGAACTGTATAAATTTCATCTTTATTATCTTTGGGATGTCCATAAGCTAATACAGTAACCCCATATTCTTGCCTTAAACTGTCGTTTTCATCAAACGCTTGTTTCCAATGCTCATAACCTTTAGTTATTTTTGCGTGTGATATGATTTTCATTATTAAACTCCTTAAAATTTATTAAACTAAAGTATCTGTTTTTGCACCGGCTATAATGGAAGGCCCATCAATAACTTCGTGCTCTTTAGTTGTAAAATTAATAAAGTTTTCATGTGTAGATAAAAACTCAAAAATTGGGCCTTTTTTATAATTATCAAGACTTTCTGAGTCTTTAAATATGTATACCCCACCAAATAAATTATCTTTTTCATCGCCTAAAAAATATTTTGATATTAGGCCTTCTACACCTCTAAAATCCATTGCATCGATATGGGCTTGTGATTTAAAAGAGTCAACATCCAAGCCACTGAGGTTAAAATTTATTATCAAAATTTTCATTTTTTTTTATCCTTTCTAATTATTTTTTATAACATCTATTTTTTCATTGCATTAAACATACTTAAGGTGTCATCATAAGCTATAAACTTTGACATTTTACCATCTTTAACTTCCATGTAGTGTCCAAAAATTGTATCCATGCCATCAGCGGTAGCTTTTGTGTTCACAAAAACTTTATCACCTTCACTAATCATTGATTCTACCGTAACTTGAAGATTACTCCAGAGCTCAGGGATTTTCGTTAATGTGCCTTGAAAACTCTCTATGTTATGAGTTCCTGAAAATGGGTGTTTATCACCTGGGTATATGAAAGTAAAATCTTCATGCAACATATTCATGAAACCTTCCATATCACCTTTTCCAAAGAGGTCATAAACTTTTTGTACTATTTCTTTTGAGTCCATAATTTAACCTTTCCTATTCAAATCTATACTCAGTCCGGCATAGTTATATTAATTTTTCCTGCGTATGTACCACCATGTAAGTGAGCACCTGTAACTTTCCATTCTGAGGTACCCTTAATACCCTCAAATTTACCAGTTCCGGCCTGAATAATATTTTGTCCTCCACCTAGAGCTGGATTGAAACTTCCAGACAACATAAAAGTATCACCACTCATATCGGAAATATGACAATTTATGTTTACCCAGATAAGTGATGTGTCTTCGTTTAACATAGCTTTAGAAGTACAGTCAGATGATGTAAGTGATGGAAAAAATTCTGGTTGATTGGTGTATTGGACCACATGAACATCACGAAAATCTGCTAACACTTTACCAGATGCTAAATTTTTTGTCACATTTGGCTCTGCTTCAAGCCAACTTCCCTCAAATTCAAAACTATATTCTGCTGAAATAGAATTTGTTGCGTAAAGTAAAAAAATAAAAATAAAGAATTTTTTCATTTTTAATCTCCTTTTTTAAATATTATAAAAAATTTATTAAATTTTGATTAACTTCTTCAATGTTTTTATTGCATGATAACCATGTACCAGCTGAGCTATGGCCCCGCTTTTAAAACGAGTATAGTTACATTTTTTCTAATTTATATACAACATCTACGTTATTAAATTTGGCATCAAATTCTTTAGATCTCGGATCATCAAAAATTGCATAAAATTTCTCTTCATCTGTAACATTTGCAACAACTATGACTTTTCCATCTCTAACAAAGCCCATTTCAAATCCATCCGTAAACTTCGCAATATCATCCTTAAATGATTCATATAATTTTAAATAATCTTCCTTCGTCCCATCAAAGGTGGATACAACACATATATTCATTTTATTTTTCTCCTTTATTTTATTATAAATTAGTTTTATGAATGTTAAATTAAAACTTAAGGAGGAATATATGAAAATAATTATAAGTGCAAAAATAACCGAAGGTTATCCAAAGTGGAGAGACGCTTTTGTTAGCGCAGATGGTTTAAGAGAGAAACATGGTTTGAAAGTTTTAGCTTGGGGTCATCCTAAAGGTGATGAAAATAAGGTTTACCAAGTTGTTGAAGTCGAGTCGATGGAGAAAATGCAAGAGGCTATTAAAGATCCAGAAATTGAAAATCTAAGATCAAATGCAGGTGTTGATTTTGAGTCTCAAGAAGTAATTGTCTTGGAAGAGTAGAATTGTAAAAAAATTGATCATAATAATTTTTGATTAGCAATTATTTTAATAATTTGTAAGCATAAGATATAAACCAATAATACAAAATATTATTGTTAAAGATAAAGTTAATTTGAAAACTTTATTAATTAAAGAAAACTCTTTTTTGTTAATATACCTCTTTTTTAATATGTAAATCGCTGCTGTGAAAATTGAAAGAAACCAAAATGTATTTACAATGAATTCTGCGTTCAATTTATAATCTTTCTATCATAATTCCTGATTAAATTTTGTCGGCTTCCAGTTTTTTGGGGCAAGCTCTAAATCCTCAAATTCAAATGCTGGGGCTACTGTACAACCAATTAGACTAAACGATCCAGTTGATTTCATGGCAAACCAAGTATTCTTTTCAATGGTGAACATATACTTATTTTGAGATCCAATAGCATTTGTCTCAAATTCCTCACCATTTTTTGATGTAAATATGTTCAAGGGGCTTCCTGTATAAAAGTGTATTGTTTCGTTTTTGGTTATTCGATGCCAATGGGAATGTTCATGTTCCTCTAGCAAAAAATATATGTGACTGACATCCTTGTTTTTATAGACTTCGACGAAATGCCCTCCTTCTGGGTGGGGTATCATTTTATGATCTTCAATAAGCGATTTTACTAAGTTCATTTATTTAATGGGTATATTCTTAGATTTATTCCATAAAATTAAAAATAGTTATATAAAAACATTGTATTTATTATCTTTTTTTACTTTTTAGGAATGTATTTCATTCTTCATCTAAAAATGTATTATAACAGTACAAATGGCAATGGAAAATTTACAAACAATATCATGCCCAAAGTGTGACTTATCTGTTTCATCAATTTGTTCTAAATGTAACAAAGAAGTTGAAGTATCTCAGCTAGCTGATGGATGTGTAGTTCAAATTACTAAATGTGTTGAATGCACTAATACACCAGTTATTAGAGATGTCTGCGTAGAAAATTAGTCAGTACTTTATAGGCACCATAAATCCTTAAATTATTCAGGTAAGATCTAAATATTACTTTGAACATAAAAAGTAGTATTGGAGAATTAAATATATGAAAATATTGAAAATACTGGATAGCGCAGAATTAATTATTGTTGATTTAGAAGTTAATTTAGGAAAGGAAGTCAGAAATGCTCCCACTTTGTGTGTCAGATATCAGGGTAAAATCATCCCTTTAAATACAGCGCATGACGGTAGACCCATCTTGATGAGAGAAGAAAATGCCCTTCCAAGTGAAAATTAAAATTATATGTTCACTGGAACTCTTTGGATAGATTTGACTATATCTCTTATTCTTTTAGCCACATTTTTTATGTGGATAATGAGAGGGGATTAAATAAAATCACTATCCTAAATGGAGATATTAACCAGCAAAGCTGAAGTTAGAGAAAAACTAAAAAACAACCCTTTACAAGCAGCCCACTTACTTAGACTTAATGGTTACGGGTCTATTAAATACATATGTGCCTGCGGTGAAACCCACGACGCAAATGGAAAAGATGTAAGCTGCAAGGGATCTGCAAAGCCATTCAAAGCTCTTCTTAAATGCGCCAATGACTTTATGACAATGATTAAAATTGAAGGATTTTTTCGAAAAAAAGCTATCTCTGAGTATGGATTTAAAGCAAGTATAATGGATTAACTATGAAGCTAATTTATATTTTAATATTTATTCCTTCACTAGTATTTGGCCAAAATATTAAATTAATATGTGAGGAAAATTCCTTAATTGATTATGTTGATGATAAATTTATAAATTTTGAAGAGTCTAACATCAGTGAATTTGAATATACTTTTAATAAAGAATTATCTTTTCTGAAAGAGAGTTATCAAGATTTAAATTATGACTACATGGGAGAGGATAAAGTGAGTTATCATTTTAGAATTGAGACTGATTTTTCTTTTAATACACTAATCCTTTATAAAAATATCTATCGCTATGAGAGAAATATTTTTTTCCCGAATAGTACTAGTGTAAAAACAACTTTTTATGGTAATTGTAATAAATTAGATGATTTATTAGCGGCTAATGTTTTAGGTTATTTTCTGTAAAGTCCTGAGCTAATTTTTTACCTGAAAGCCATGCATCTTGCATACTTGGACCTTCACACCAGTCACCAAAGGAATACAAACGACGATCAATAGACTCAATATATCTTTTTGACTTAATATCCCTTAAACTTTTTTTGGTATAAGAGTACCTCCATCTGTGTGATTTTTTAAATACTGCACCAGCATCAGATTGAAAAGACTGTTTCATCTTATTAATCACATA
>OZSS01000006.1_pt1 | contig 95540 bp, 97 predicted proteins | sample 1779911 | NCBI WGS metagenome assembly OZSS01 (sample SAMEA2603589, study PRJEB24840) | metagenome | biome: Water; feature: Photic zone; material: Seawater sample | place: Mediterranean Sea | collected 2013-11-12 | depth 10 m
TCTTACCAAACAGTATACGGCCTTAATCAAATCCGAGGATGTTGAAATTATTTTCAATAAGGATGCATTAGAAGAAATATCTAATAAAGCATTTATTATTAACTCAGAAATTGAAAATATTGGAGCAAGAAGACTTCATACAGTTATGAGTAAATTATTAAATGAAATACTTTTTGATATTCCTGAAAAAATTGTTGATGCCATTAGAATAATGAACTCAGCCCCGTTTTTAGAATCACTATCAAAAGCATTAGATATACCCAAACTTATACCAGATCCTTATTTTACTGGAGGGGGGTTAAATGTAACGGTTAGTGGTGGTTTATTAGATGTTCATGTTGATGGGAACTATCATGATGCAACTGGGCTCCATCGTAGAGTCAATGCAATTCTGTATTTAAATCCCGGTTGGCAAGAAGGCTGGGGAGGAGAATTTGGTCTTTATGATAATAAAGGTGAAAATTTGGTTAAAAAAATCACTCCATTACACAACAGATTTATGGCTTTTGACACCAATGATTTAAGTTATCACGGACTACCTGATCCACTTAACTTTCCTGAAGGTCATGCTAGAAGATCAATAATTCTGTATTATTATACAAAAGAGCCTAGACCATCCTCTCAAATAAATGTAGAACAACCCCATTCAGCATTATGGAAAAAAAAGGGATGGACTGATAAAAGAGGAAATCAAACTCGTGATTTTCAATAAAATTGAAAATTCTAATAATATCTCAATATTTTCACCCTGAAAACCTTCGGATAAATGATCTAGTTTTTTCTTTAAAAAAAAGGGGACAAGATATTGAGGTATTAACCGGCAAACCAAATTATCCAAAAGGAGATTATTTTAAGGGTTATTCATGGGATGGTCCTAAAGATGAGAAAATAGAAGGGGTCAAAGTCCATAGAGCCAATTTAATTTTAAGAAAAAAAGGAGGCGGTGTCAAACTATTTCTAAACTACTTCTCCTTTGTATTTTTTGCCTTTTTTAAAATTTTTCAATTAAAAAAAAAATTCGACAAAGTTTTTATTTATGCTCCATCACCAATTACTGTTGGAATACTTGGAGTAGTGGCAGCAAGAAGATTTAGATGCAAATCTCACTTATGGGTCCACGATCTATGGCCTGAGTCTGTTCGAGTAGCAGGGGGTATTAAAAGTGGTATTGTTTTAGGTTTAGTAAATCAGATGACTAAACTGATTTATAGATATACCGATGTAATTTTAGTGCAATCCCCAGAATTTATTCCATACATCAAAAAGCAAAATGTGGCTGATAACAAGTTAATTTATTATCCTTACTACGCTGAAGATTTCTATAAAGTAGTTGAAAAAGACAAGAACTATTTATCGAAGTTTCCAAAAGGATTTAATTTGGTTTTTGCTGGAAATATTGGTGTAGCTCAAAGTTTTGACACTATCATAAGTGCTTTCGAAAAGTTAAAAGACCATAACATCAATTTAGTTATATTAGGAGACGGAAGAGATAAATCAAGAATTCAAGAGCAAATAAATGAAAAAGGGCTTTCTGATAAATTTTATTTTTTAGGATCCTATCCACCAGAGGAAATGCCACATTATTTTGCCTGTGCAGACGCACTTTTAATTACCTTAAAAAAAGCTGACATTTTTTCCTACACTATTCCAGGTAAATTACAATCTTATTTAGCCTGTAGAAAACCAATTATTGGAGCGTTGGATGGGATTGGAAAAAAAATAATTGAAGAGTCAAAGTCAGGATTATGTGCCCATGCAGAAAACGCTATTGATTTGGCAAATAACATCTTTAAATTACACAATTCTACAGAGCAAATTAAAGAGGACTATTCAAAAAATGCCATTAGATATTTTAAACATAACTTTGCGAAAGAAAAATTACTTTCAGATTTAGAAAAAATTCTAGAAAAATAATTTTATGAAAGCTATTGTTCTTGCTGGCGGTACTGGATCCAGACTTTTCCCTGTGACTTTGGGAGTTTCCAAACAATTGCTTCCGGTGTATGACAAGCCCATGATCTATTACCCACTTTCAACCCTACTTTTAGCAGGTATGAAAGAGGTTTTGTTAATCAGTACCCCAGAAGATATTGGCTGTTATAAGCGTCTATTGGGTGACGGTTCTCAATGGGGTATAAAGATAAGTTATGCCATACAAGAAAAGCCTAACGGTTTAGCTGAAGCCTTCTTATTGGGTGAAAAATTCATAGGAAACGATCCTGTTTGCTTGGTTTTAGGAGACAATATATTTTATGGAGAAGGTCTCGAAATACTGCTCAATAATGCAAGAAAAAGGGCTGTATCTAGTTCTCAAGCCACTGTTTTTGGATATACGGTAAAAAATCCACAGCGTTATGGAGTGATCGAGTTTGACTCTGAAGGGAAGGCACTATCTATTGAAGAAAAACCAAAAGAGCCCAAAAGTGATAAAGCCGTGGTGGGCCTCTATTTTTATCCTAATTCGGTTGTTGAAATAGAAAAAAAGTAACCCCTTCTCCTCGAGGAGAAGTAGAAATCACCAGTGTAAATCAAACTTTTCTTAACGCTGGGGTATTACATGTAGAACAGCTAGGAAGAGGTTTTGCGTGGTTAGACACTGGCACTCACGAATCTTTGATAGCTGCTGGGCAATTCATACAAACCATCGAAAAACGGCAAGGTTTAAAAGTAGGGTGTCTAGAGGAAATTGCCTATGAAAATGGTCTTATAACTAAGAAAGAATTGCTAAAGCAAGCACAAAAACTCCAAAACACCACCTATGGCGATTATCTTTCAGAGCATTATTCTCAGTAGTAAAAATCACATTCTCTTTTTAGAACGAGATATGTTTTTTATTTATTTAGGGTTATGAAAGTTGAACCCGGCATAAAATGGATTTAAGAAGGTGAATAAAAATTGGTTAATTTTAAAACAATGGATTAAATGACAATAATTGATACCCCATTTAAAAATGTCTTTTTACTAAAAGCTACCTTACATAAAGATAAAAGAGGAGGTTTTATGGAACACCATAATCACAAAAATTTTAAAGCCTCAACAGGGCACGATATACAATTTTGCCAAGACAATCTCACCTATTCCAAAAGAGGAGTTTTACGAGGTCTTCACCCCCCCCCCCCCCCCCCCCCCCCCCCCCCCCCCCCCCCCCCCATTCAAGGAGAAGTTTTGGATGTGGTCGTTGATATCCGCAAAGGCTCGCCCACTTTTGGACAGCATTTCAGCCAACTCTTAAATGATAAAAATCAATTACAACTCTTTATTTCTAGGGGTTTTGCTCATGGCTTTATAACACTCAGTGAAACTTCAATTTTTACCTATAAAGTAGATCAATATTACAATCCTGAAAGTGAGGGAAGTATAGCTCCTGATGACCCATTTCTCAACATTGATTGGAAACTCGACAAAAAAAATTGGATTCTATCAGATAAAGATCGGCAGCATCCATATATAGAAAAAGCACGGCTTTTCGATTTCAAAGAAGATTTGTATGCCTAATTATATTGTTACAGGTGCCAATGGTCAATTAGCAAGATGTTTCAAAGCTTTACATTCAAACTTCCCTAGAATAAACCTTCACTTTACTAATGAAGAGGAGATGGATATTACTGATCGTCACAATTTGTCAGCCTTTTTTAAAAAAAAATCTTTTGATGGGATAATAAATTGTGCCGCTTATACTGCTGTTGATCAGGCAGAGAATGAGAAGGAAAAGGCGCACATAATTAACATTCAAGGCGTAAAAAATATTGATGAAATTTGCCAATTAATCAACTTGAAATTAGTTCATTTTTCTACAGATTATGTTTTTGATGGTTCTATAAAAACCTTTTACAAAGAAACAGATCAATACAATCCATTAGGCATTTATGGTCAATCAAAGGCAAAAGGAGAGGAGATTATTTTTGATTCAAATATCAATGCGGTTGTGGTCAGAACCTCTTGGTTATTTAGCCCTTATGGGAAAAACTTTCTAAAAACTATATTAAACTTAGCAAAAAGTAAAAAGACCATTCAGGTGGTGAATGATCAATTTGGTCGGCCCACTTCCGGACTTTCACTTGCTAGGAACATACTCAAACACATAGAGCATCCAGATTTTTGGAAATTTAGGTGCTTCCATTTCGCTAATAAAGGCAAAGCGTCTTGGTATGATTTAGCAAAGGAAATTGTAATTCAACAGCGGTTAGATGTTAAAATTGAGCCTATACAAACCAAAGATTATCCTACAATTGCAACTAGACCCAAAAACGCAGTTTTATCCACTAATCGAATTGAAAACACCTTACATTTGAACATTCCCAATTGGCAAACTGCCTTAAAGGAATGTTTGGAACACATTTAATGACTAAAAAACAGAATATATTAATTACTGGAGGTGCGGGGTTCATAGGTTCTCATGTTGTTTTAGAGTTTGTAAAAAAATATCCACACTATCAAATTGTAAATTTTGATATTCTTAGCTATGCTGCAGATCTAAACTATGTTGCTGAGGTATCAAATGCGCCGAATTATCATTTTGAAAAAGGAGACCTTAGAGAAAGGAAAACGGTGCAAAAAATCTTTTATAAATATGACTTTGACGCTGTAATTCATTTAGCAGCAGAATCGCATGTAGACAATTCCATAAAAGACCCATTAGGTATTGCATCAACCAATGTAATGGGCACACTAAATCTTCTAGAGACAGCAAGAAACCATTGGGGTAACCATCCGAAAAACAAACGTTTCTATCACATATCAACAGATGAAGTTTTTGGAAGCTTAGAGGATCAAGGGAGTTTTTCTGAACTAACAGCTTATGATCCGCGTTCACCCTATTCTGCCTCCAAAGCAGCATCTGATCATTTTGTTAGAGCTTATTTTCATACATATGGGCTACCAGTGGTATTGTCAAATTGTTCTAATAATTATGGGCCTCATCAATTCCCAGAAAAACTAATTCCACTTTTCATTAAAAATATTGTGGAACAAAAACCATTGCCAGTTTATGGCACAGGGAAAAATATTCGAGATTGGCTCTATGTGGAAGACCATGCTAAAGCAATTGATCTTATCTTTCATAAAGGCAAAAATGGAGAAACGTATGCTGTTGGTGGAAACAATGAAATTAGAAATATTGATCTAGTTGAAATGATCATTAAAATTATCGACAAAAAACTTAATAATCCTCAAGGCAGTTCTACTTCTTTAATTGAATTTGTTGAAGATAGATTAGGTCACGACTATCGCTATGCCATAAACACCTCAAAAATCGAGCAGCAATTGGGCTGGTCTCCCAAAACAAAGTTTGAAGAAGGGCTTTCAAAGACCGTCACCTATTTTTTGAGTAAGTTTTCAATATAATTTGTAAATTTCTTAAAACAAAACTTAAATCCAATGCTTGAAAAATCTTACATCAATACTGCCTTATTGTTTTTTCGCGTTTCTTTTTCACTCTGTTTAATGACACACGGCTATGGAAAATTGATGAAATTAATCAATGGTAATTTTGATTTTGCCGACCCTCTAGGCGTAGGATCAATACCCTCCTTACTTTTTACCGTGTTGGGTGAATTTATTGCACCCATTTTTATTATACTTGGCTATCGTACTCGCTTGGCTTTAATTTTTTCAATTATTACTACTGGAGTTATAGCTTTTGTTGTCCATGCAGACGATCCTTTTAAAGGAAAAGAAAAAGCCCTATTGTTCTGCATAGGTTTTATTGCACTCTACCTAACAGGATCAGGTAAATACAGTTTGAGAAAGTCCTAATTTAATAAAACATTAGTGCTTGTTATTTCTTTTGAAAATGGTATATTTGCCCTCCAAAATAATATAATATAGCATGTATGCAATTGTAGAAATAGCAGGGCAGCAATTTAAAGTTGCAAAAGACCAAAAGCTTTTTGTACATCGCTTAGCTGATAAAGAAGGAGCAAAAGTCTCCTTCGACCAAGTTTATCTTCTAGATGATGGAAAAAAGGTTATTGTTGGCGCCCCGGCTATCACAGGTGCTTCTGTAGAAGCAACAGTAGTCAATCACCTCAAAGGAGACAAAGTGATTGTTTTTAAGAAAAAAAGAAGAAAAGGCTATCGAGTTAAAAATGGCCACAGACAAGCGTTAACTGAGCTAGTGATTGAAAAAATTACAGCTTCTGGCGCAAAGGCTAAAAAGCCAGAAACTACGACAAACCCTAAAGAAGAAACAAAAGGGGCTACTAAACCAGTTTCTACAGGTAAAAAAGCTACCCCAGCAAAGGAAACAGTAAAGAAAGGAGCACCAAAAGAAGATACAAAAGACTTCTCTAGTATGACCGTTTCTCAACTTAAAGAAGAGGCTAAAGCAAAAGGTATTCAAGGGATTTCTTCAATGAAGAAAGCTGATTTAATTGCTGCACTATCTAAATAACTAAAATAAGCTTACTATGGCACACAAAAAAGGAGTAGGAAGTTCAAAAAACGGAAGAGAATCAGAATCCAAACGCCTTGGCGTTAAAATTTTTGGAGGACAAGCAGCCAGAGCGGGAAATATTATTATACGCCAACGTGGAACGGCTCACCGTCCTGGCGAAAATGTCTACTTGGGGAAGGATCATACGCTCCATGCTAAAGTTGATGGTATTGTAAAATTTACCAAAAAGCAAGACAACAAGTCGTATGTTTCTATAGAACCCTTCGAGGCATAAGTACCTAAATAAAAGAATAAAAAAATCCTGCTTTTTAAGCAGGATTTTTTTTGGTATAAGCTTAAACAAGAATAACCATCAAACCAGAAGAATCAATATCGATAATACTCTGGCTTAAAGGGCCCTTTCACAGTCACCCCTATATATTCAGCTTGTTCTTGAGATAAAGCCTCTAGTTCAACTCCTAAATGATCTAGATGGAGTGCAGCAACTTTTTCATCTAGGTGTTTTGGCAACATATATACTTTGTTTTCATAATTATCTGCATGCAACCAAAGCTCAATTTGAGCAAGTGTTTGGTTAGTAAATGAATTACTCATGACAAAACTTGGATGGCCAGTCGCACAACCTAGATTAACCAATCTTCCTTCAGCTAAAACAATCAGTTGTTTACCTTCTTCTAAGGTATATAAGTCAACTTGTGGTTTAATTTCTGACTTCGTATGGCCATAGTTTTCATTCAACCAAGCCATGTCAATCTCGTTGTCAAAGTGCCCAATGTTGCATACAATAGCCTTGTCTTTCATGGCTAAAAAATATTCTTTTTTGAGAATGTCTTTATTTCCCGTGGCGGTACAAACAATATCAGCATTGGCAACTACTGTAGACAATTTTTTAACTTCATAACCGTCCATTGCAGCTTGTAGAGCACAAATAGGATCAATTTCTGTAACGGTAACTATAGCACCTGCACCTCTAAACGAAGCAGCGGTTCCTTTACCCACATCACCATACCCACAAACCACTACTCTTTTTCCAGCAAGCATTACGTCTGTAGCGCGTCTTATGGCATCTACGGCACTTTCTTTACATCCGTATTTATTATCAAATTTTGATTTAGTAACTGAGTCATTAACGTTGATGGCAGGGAGGGGTAGTGTTCCATTTTTCATTCGTTCATAGAGACGATGAACACCAGTAGTTGTTTCTTCAGAAAGGCCCTTAATATTTTCTATAAGTTCAGGGTAACGGTCTAATACCATATTAGTCAAATCACCTCCATCATCTAAAATCATATTTAGAGATTGTCTTTCTTCTCCAAAGAAAAGGGTCTGTTCTATACACCAGTCAAATTCTTCTTCGTTCATTCCTTTCCAAGCATAAACAGCTATACCTGCCTCTGCAATAGCTGCAGCAGCATGGTCTTGAGTAGAAAAAATATTACAAGAGCTCCAAGTAACTTCAGCGCCAAGGGCCACCAAAGTTTCTATGAGCACGGCAGTTTGAATTGTCATATGCAAACAACCTGCAATTCGAGCTCCTTTTAATGGCTGAGAAGGGCCATATTCCTCCCTTAAAGCCATCAGCCCTGGCATTTCTTTTTCAGCTAAAGTAATTTCTTTTCTCCCCCATGAGGCAAGACCGATGTCTTTCACTTTGTAAGAACTCGGTTGGGTCATTTTCGTTTCCATAGTTGTATCTTTGTTTGAATCAGCAAAATTACAATCTTTCTACGAAAATCAAATGCCAATCACCCATAAAGAAGTTATTGACTCAACCACTGAAATGATGTTGTGGCAAATTACAGAAAGTGAAAACGAATTGAAAAAAGGCTTATCACTTTCCAAAGAAGCGCAAAACCGTCTTTCTGAAAGAAAAAGTGATTCTCATCGAAAAGGCTACCTAGCTGTTAGACAACTATTAAATCAGTATGGTATTGCTCCTCAAATACATCAATATGAAGCTAACGGTGCTCCCTATTTAACTGATGGACGTTTTATCTCCATTAGTCATACCAAAAACATTGCAGCTATTGTAATTGCAAATTCTCCCGTTGGTATTGACGTAGAACATTATCAACAAAAGATAATACAAATTGCGCCAAGATTTATGCATCAAAAGGAAATTGAAAATACTACTCAAGAAAACAAAATGCACTACTATACTCATTTTTGGACTGCCAAAGAGGCCATATACAAAGTGTTTAATACAGCTGGAACACATTTTGCTGAACAAATTTATATTCAGCCCTTTTCATCTGAAACAAAAGTTGGAAAAGGACATGTCAACATCAAGAACAAAATATTTAACTTCAAGTTACACTTTTTTGATTTTAAAGATTATTGTGTTACTCTTGCCAAAGCTATAAATGTTAAATTATGAAAATTTCTGTTGAACTTACATTGACCCCTTTAAAAGACGATTTTCGTACCTCAATTAAAGAATTCATAAAAACACTTAGAGGGTCAAACTTTATCATTAAGGAAACACCCTTAAGTACCCAAATCTATGGAGATTATGATACCTTAATGAAATATTTGACATCAGAAATAAAAGTCCTTTTTAAACAGGAAATGGCTTGTATGATGCATATCAAAATAGTAAAAGGTGATCGCAGTGATTATGTTGCAGATTTTTAACATTTCAATAGAAAGCTCTCTGACAGAATTTTTTTTTGGCCCCTACTTAGATTATTCTACTTCCCAAATATTTTTAGAAAGCATTGCAGCTTTGTTTGGCATTGCCAGTGTTTTATATTCTAGAATAAACAATGTGTGGGTTTTTCCCACTGGCCTTATTTCAACCTCAATTTATGTTTATTTATTATGGCAATTTGAATTGTTGGGAGACATGATAATCAATGCATACTATTTCTACATGAGTCTCTATGGTTGGTATTATTGGACCCGCAAACAGGAGGGGCAAATACGTCACCCCGTGACTCGATCCTCTCCAAAAGATTGGAAAATAGTAATTATTCTCTTTTTGCTAACAGTAGTATTTATTACAATAGTTTATTCAATTTTCAATAAGTGGAACAATGTTACAGCAATTGTAGATACAATAACTACTGGAATATTTTTTGTAGGTATGTGGCTAATGGCTAGAAGAAAAATTGAAAATTGGCTCTTTTGGATTGTTGGTGATTTGATTTCAATACCTCTTTATTTTTACAAAGGGTTAACAATTAGCAGCTTACAATATATTATATTTACGTTCTTAGCAACCTTAGGCTATTTGCAATGGAAAAGACACTATCTCAACAAGACAATAATTGTGTAAAAGTAGTTTTATACGGCCCTGAATCTTCGGGGAAAACAACCATTGCAGCAGCTTTGGCTGAAGCATTTCATACAGAGTGGGTGCCCGAATTTGCCCGAGAATTTCTTCAGCAGAAATGGGATAATACACAAGAAGTCTGTTCGTTAGAAGATTTGCACACAATAGCAATTGGACAAATGGAAGAAGAGAACAAGGCTTTACAAAAAGCCAATAAAGTCCTTTTTTGTGACACTAACATTTGGGTAACTAAAGTATGGTCTGAAACCCACTTTGATGGGTACTCAAGCCCCCAATTGAATCAATGGGCTCAAGAAGTAAATTATGATTATTATTTATTGACATCACCTGACATTCCATGGGAAAAAGACGATTTGAGAGACCGACCAAATCAAAGAGAAACCATGTTCGATTACTTTGAAAAAACGTTAGTTGAAAATCATTTTCCCTACACTTGTTTAAAGGGGTCACACAAAAACCGTCTAAAGCAAGCTACTGAAGCGGTTCAAAATCTTTTAAAAAATCACTATGCTTACTGAAAAAGATCAAATTCGAATGGCAGATCTAGGACGTTCTCTTGAATTGATTCTTCGTCAAGAAGAACAGTTGAAAAAAGGCCCTCAGACTTTAAATACACTAGAAGTAGCCGTAGTCGGTGACGGTATTCATCAACTCTCATCAAAAAACCAGGAAATTGCCCTACGCAATTTTCAACAGCAAAATAGCTCTAATTCATGGCAAAAATTTGTGCCTGCTTCAGGAGCGGCTAGTAGAATGTTTAGCGATTTATATCAGTATTGGAACGAAAAAAGAAAACCACATTTTAATTTTAAACAATTTTTGGACTACCCTGAAAATAAAGACTTTAAAAAGTTCATCATCAACTTGAAAAGATTTCCTTTTTATGCGAATATTCATGGCTATTTATTTGATCATGCAGGGCTATTTGATTTAGAAGGGGATTCTTTTTTTGATGCCTTTATAGATGTTCTCTTGAATGAGAATCACTTAGCCTATAGTCATTTACCCAAGGGGCTAATCACTTTTTTCTCCGATGAAAAAGGAAACGCATTCACCCCATTTGAAGCCCATTTAGAAGAAGCATTGAATATTGCTCCAAAAAATCAAAAAATCAAGTTGCATTTTACCATTGACAAAGAGCATCGTAAAACCTTTGAGACATTAGCAGAACTGTATTTAAACTCGAAGCAAGCAACGCTAGAGATTTCTTATTCTTATCAACATCCGCTGACTGATACTCCAGTGCTAGATCTCCAAAACAAATGGGTTAGAGATGAGCAAGAGCAACTTCTTTTTAGAAAAGGAGGCCATGGGGCTTTATTAGAAAATCTAAATCAAATGAACACTAATTTTGTTTGGCTTAAAAATATTGATAATATTCAATGGGGTGAATTAAACAATACTACAATTCAGTGGATGCAAATTTTGGGAGGTATTACTCTTCAAATACAGAAAGAAATTTTCAAACATCTCAAAGATCTTGATAACCAAAAACAAAACATTGACTACAGCCCTATAGTTAATTTTATACACGAACACTTCGATAAAACTTTCGAGCTCCAATCAGAAGGTAAGCCACCTCACGAAAAGTTAAAAGATTATTTACACCGTCCACTTCGAGTTTGCGGTATGATTAAAAATGAGGGAAAAGCCGGTGGAGGTCCTTTTTGGGTGCATTCCAAAAGAGGGCGTCACCTCCAAATTATTGAAGGAGTAGAATTGGATTCAAAATCTGCTGATTACCATAGTCTCATTCAAAACACAACACATTTCAACCCCGTACTGATGGTTTGCGCGATTACAGATGTTAATGGAGAAAAATTTGCACTCCACGAGTTTAGCGATGACCAACGCTATATGATTACTCATAAAACAATTGGACCCAAAAAAATTAAAGCATTAGAATGGCCTGGTTTATGGAATGGAGGCATGGCACATTGGAATACTTTTTTTGTTGAAGTTCCAAAACAAACATTTCATCCCGTAAAAAAAATCACAGATTTGTTGAGGGACTAATTTTTTTATACTTTTATACCATCTCAAAGGGGTGCCCATGTGGGCTGAGATCATACCCATTGAACCTGGGCGGGTAATGCCGCCAAGGGAAAATAAGTTTAATTTATTATATAATCCAAAGAATAATAACCCCTTTTATTCGAATAAAATTTAATTCGAATGAAACTAGTACATTTTTTTATTTTTGGACTTCTACTGATTCAAGCACCTCCACTAATAGCACAACAGCAACAAGATTCATTGCCTACCATTTCCTTGCAAGAAGTCCAAGTGCAAGGGCTTCGTGCAGAAAAAGATACTCCCGTCACTTTTTCTAATCTGACAAAAGAAGAACTGGCTGTCAGAAATTTAGGGCAGGACATTCCTATACTGTTAAACTATTTGCCTGGCGTGGTGACCACTAGTGATGCTGGAGCAGGCATTGGTTATACCGGAATTCGTGTAAGAGGGAGTGATGCCACTCGTATTAATATTACAATCAATGGAATTCCCTACAATGATGCTGAATCACAAGGCACTTATTGGGTCAATCTACCTGATGTGGCCTCATCTATTCAATCTTTTCAGTTACAAAGAGGAGTAGGAACCTCTACTAATGGGCCTGGTGCTTTTGGGGCTAGTTTAAATCTTGAAACCGATTTTATGTCTGCAGATGCTTTTGCTGAAATTGCCTCTAGTGCAGGTTCTTTTAATACTCAAAAAAACACTTTTCGATTTTCAACAGGTTTATTAAAGAATCATTTTGTTTTTTCTGGCAGACTTTCCAAAATTAATTCAGAGGGATATATCGACCGGGCAAGTTCCAACTTAAATGGTTACACTTTTCAAATGGCCTATAAAGATGAGAAAAGGTTGCTCAAAGGAGTATTTTTTGGGGGTCATGAAATCACCTACCAAGCTTGGTATGGCCTGGATACAGAAACCCTAAAAAATGAAAGAACCTATAACCCTGCAGGTGAAATATATGACAATCAAGGAGTCACAAGCGATTATTATGACAATCAAGTTGATAATTATGCCCAAGATCATTTTCAGTTCCATTGGAAGGAGTTTTTAAGTGATGCATGGACATTTTCATTAGGCTTGAATTATACTCATGGGCGCGGTTTTTATGAAGAGTATAATGACTTGTGGTATAACCAAAATATTAGCTTCGGCAGCAATACAAATTTTGATTATCTGCAACTCTCGCCCTATAGGTTAGGGAATCAGACCATCAATACTACCGAAAACGTAACTAAAAAATGGTTAGACAATGATTATTATGTAACCACTGTAGGGCTGCAATACGACATCGAAAAAATTAAATTAAATATTGGGGGTCTTTATAGCTCTTATGATGGAGATCATTTTGGGGAATTGGTTTGGGCGCAGATGGCAGGAAATGTACTTCCTAGGCATCATTTTTATGAAAGTAATTCAATCAAGAGAGAAACGAGCGGATTTTCTAAACTTAACTACTTAATCTCTGAAAAATGGAATGCCTATGTTGACCTTCAATTAAGACATATCAGTTATAAAACCAATGGTACATTGAATGGCCCTCGAGATTTTAATGTAAATGAATCTTTTACTTTTTTTAACCCCAAATTAGGATTGACCTACAAAACTTCAGAAAACCAACGCTGGTATGGCTCTTATGCCAAGGCCCAACGAGAACCAAACCGAACAGATTATGAAAATGGAGATCCAAAACCAGAAACCCTTCATGATTTTGAATTAGGCTTGCGCAAAGAAACGGAACAGATCAATTGGCAAGCAAACCTTTATTGGATGCAATACAAAGATCAATTGGTTTTAACAGGAGCTTTAGATGAAGTGGGATATCCTATTAGAGAAAATGTAGGAAAAAGTAGAAGAATTGGAATAGAAATCGATGCTAAAATAAAGTTTTCTCCACTTTGGTTATGGCAGCCAAATGTGGCATTGAGTCAAAATAAAAACTTAGATTTTAAATTTCAAAGAGATGGTAATATTGAGAATTTAGGGGCGACAAACCTTTCTTATTCACCATCTATTGTAGCTGGAAACGCTTTTATTTTTGCTCCCTCTACAACGTTCCAAATAGGCCTGTTGTCTAAATATGTTGGGAAGCAATATATGGGAAATATTGATTCTGAAAATTCAGTACTAGATGCCTATTTCACTTCAGATCTCAATGCAACCTACCTTTTTCAAAAGCTAAGTTGGGCAAAAGAGGTTCAATTTTCACTTTTAATAAATAATATATTCAATACCCTATATGAATCCAATGGCTATTTTTACACCTATGATGATGATTGGTCAGTTGCAGGTCAAATAAAAACGATTGAAGGTGCCGGTTTTTATCCACAGGCTGGGATCAATTTTTTAGTAGGAATTAGAGTCTTATTTTAAAATTGAAAAGCAACACCTATAGCCACAACAAATTTTTGTAGATCAACACTGTCAGCATTTACAAATTGACTTCCCGTCAAGCTAAGATGAAGACGTTTGTTATAATTCAGGCCAACTTCAAAACCATAGCCCAGAGCTGTTGGAGGTAGATTTGTGCCAAAAAAGGAGTTGCGTCGCTCTGAATCACTATGGTGAACGAACAAATGTGGATAGGCTAGAAAGTAGAGACTTTCGTTGTCCATCGGATTTTCAGTAATCAAGTTTTGAAAGCTCCACCCTAGTTCGAGGTATTGGTCTAAAAAATAATTTCCATCAATTGCTTTTATGGGAAATGCTTCAATCAATTTTAGCCCTGTTCGTAAAGCTATTTTCGAGACCTTATTTTCTTTGACTTTAAGTGGATAAGAAAAACGAAGGCTTGCGTTAGCCAGACCACCCACAGGGTTAAGAAGGTGTGAGGCAGCATTCAATTGGTCATTATTTTTCAAGAAAAGAGGAGAAGCAGAGGAGAAAACATCAAATTCAGTAACACTGCCTTTTCTAGCACTATAGCGCAAACTAATGAGGCCTGATCCTGTCAAAGTCAAATGACCAATACTATTGAAACCTACCAATACCGATCTGAGAAAACGAACTTTAAAACTTGTTTCTTCTTTTTTTCCTGGGCTCGGGTCAACCGTCAATTGTTGCCCCATAAGTGGAACGGAAAAAAGTAGGATTGAGATAAAAATGAGGCAAAGAAAAAATGATTTCATCTGTCAAAAAAAAATTAATTCGAAATATATATTACATCTCCTGTTTTTTGAATTTGATAAAAAAGTAAATTATAAGGGGTATTGTTTTCTTGAGAGGGATTGAGCAACTGCCCTGTGGCAAGACTATATTGATAGGACTCGCAGCTACACACAGCTAAAACGCCTTCTAATTTAAGAGCAGAACAGCTTTCTATAGAGTGGTTGGGACAGGTAGCCTCCCAGGCTAAAAAAGAGTTTCCATTTAAATTGAACACCAATACACCGTTGAGCCCAATATCATTAATTAATAGTCCACCTCCGGCAAAATTCAGTGCGTTATTGGAAGGAAGACGTAAGTTGAGCTGATAATTAACGGGCGAATTGGGTATATATGGGTTGCCTTCAATGTTATTCTTAGAACAACTTGTGCAATAGAGGAGAAAGACCCAAAAACAAATACAAATTTTACTGTACCACCTCATTTTTGTACATTTGTTAGCTATACATCAAGCAAAAAAGCCCTGTCTTTTAATAAAACGAAAAAGTTATGAGTAAAGTATCCTACTACACAGAAGAAGGCTTAAAAAAATTGAGACTGGAACTCAATCATCTCAAAGATGTAGAGCGCCCTAAAGCATCACAAGCTATTGCTGAGGCAAGAGACAAAGGTGATTTAAGTGAAAATGCAGAATATGATGCCGCCAAAGAAGCTCAAGGGATGTTAGAAATGCAAATTTCTAAACTAGAAGAAGTTCTTGCTAATGCACGTATCATAAATGAATCTCAATTAGACACTTCAAAAGTTTTAGTCCTTTCAACAGTAAAGGTCAAAAATGTTGCCAATGGAGCTACAATGGAATATACCTTAGTAGCCCAAAGTGAGGCTGACCTTAAGTCAGGTAAAATTTCGGTTGATTCTCCTATTGGAAAGGGATTACTAGGAAAAAAAGTGGGAGATCAAGCCGCAATTAGTGTTCCTAATGGCACTATCACTTTTGAAATTTTATCAATTTCAAGAACTTAAATGGCTAGTATATTTTCAAAAATTATTGCTGGAGAAATTCCTTGTCATAAAATTGCAGAAGACGAACATTGCTTCGCTTTTTTAGATATTAATCCTAACCAAACGGGACACACATTATGTGTTACAAAAAAAGAGAAGGATAAGTTCCTTGATTTATCTGAGGCTGACTATCAAAAACTGATGTTCTTTTCGAGAAAAGTAGCTCTAGCTATTCAAGAAACAATACCATGTAAACGAGTGGGAATGAGTATTATTGGTCTTGAAGTGCCTCATGTTCATGTACACTTAATTCCTCTTCAAGCAATGACAGATGCTACATTTCAATCAAAAATTGAGGCCACACCAGAGCAACTGGCTCAAACAGCTGGTGCAATTGCTAAAGCTTTTCAAAATTTGACTTGAAATTATTTTTTAGGGAGTAAAATTTGAATTTCAGTTCCTTTTCCAAGTACTGTTTTTTTTATACCAATTTTTCCTTTGTGATAGTCAACCACAATTCTCTTTGCCAAAGAAAGGCCAAGCCCCCATCCTCTTTTTTTAGTAGAAAACCCCGGATTGAATATTTTTGAACTGTTTTCACGACTAATTCCAGCGCCAGTATCTGAAACTAAAATTTCTGCTTGATCTCCTTTTAATTCAATTGAGACTCCCAATTTTCCTTTGCCTTTCATTGCATCTATGCCGTTTTTGATTAGGTTTTCAAGGGTCCAACTTAAAAGTTGTTCATTGAGTTTTAGTACTATGGGTTTTGTAGGCCAAGAAGTAGTAAACTCCACTTTTGAAGAGGTCCTTTTTTGAAGATAAGAAACCGTCTGTAGTACTACTCTAATCAGATCTTGGTCGTTTAGCTCAGGAAGAGATCCTACCTTAGAAAATCGTACAGAAATAACTTTAAGCCGGTCTACATCTTTTTCAATTTCTAATAGGGCCATCGCTTCAGGATCTTTTTCTTTTAAAAGAGTAAGCCATCCTAAAATTGAGGTTAATGGGGTTCCAATTTGATGCGCTGTTTCTTTTGCCATGGCAGCCCACAGTCTATTTTGTTCGGCAATTTGAGCTGTTTTGAAAACAAAATACACAACAGCACCAAAAAGAAAAATAATAAGCAAAAGGGCTAAAGGATAGTATTGTAATTTTTTTAATAATTCTGAATTACCATAATACAACTTCTGATTGATAAGCAACTCTCCTGCGTCATTCCTATATTGTATTAAAATAGGAGGATTTTCCTTTTTTATCTTTTCTAAGATTTGATTCAGCACTATAGAATCTGACTCCTCTGCATTCCAATCAATATTTCGAAACTGAAGTATTTGGCCTGACTCATTGACTTGGATCATAGGGTTTCCGCCAGTTTGTTGTAACACTTCAAAGGTTAAGTTACTCAAGTTTGTGTTTTGAATAGACTCTTCTTGTGCCATGGCCCACAACTCCATTTTTTCTCTTTCCTCAGCTCGCATTTGACGAAAGAGCATATTGGTGTTCCAAACAATAAGCCCAACAATAGCAAAAGCCGCCCAAAGCCATCCGTTTTTAATCCCTTTTTTTAGTCGATTAACCAAAAGATCTACATTGATTTAACACGAAGATAAAGGATTTGACAGAATTGAATTAAAAAGCAAAAAAGTGAACTTTTTGCCTAGAAAGTTTTGTTATTTTTGTTAACTAAGAGTTCTACAATATGGAAATTTCAGGAAAAATTAAATGGATCGACGAAACAAAAACCTATGGCACTAACGGTTTTAGAAAAAGAGAGGTTGTAGTGACTACAGAAGAACAATATCCTCAGCATATTTTAGTTGAATTTATACAAGATAAGTGTGAACTTTTGAATAGCCATCAGGTGGGCCAAACAGTAACTATTGGCATAAATCTTAGAGGAAGAGAGTGGGTCAACCCACAGGGAGAAACCAAATATTTTAATTCTGTTCAAGGTTGGCGTATAGAGGCTCAAACAAATGCAGCTTCAGAAATGCCACCTATGCCACCCCCAGAATCTTTTCAACCCGCAGATGACGAGGCAAAAAAGGTTGACGACGATCTCCCTTTCTAAGATTGTTGAATTTCTTTATTGCGAAAACAACTCATCACGTGGTCATTGACCATACCCGTAGCCTGCATATGGGCATAAATCACGGTAGGGCCAACAAATTTAAAACCTCTTTGTTTTAAGTCTTTGCTGATTTTTTCTGCTAGGGGTGTATAGGCAGGAATTTCTTCCATTGAACGGTATTGATTTTGGATTGGTTTTCCCTCTACAAATTGCCAAATATAATTTGAAAAACTCTTTTCTTGACGTATAACCTCTAGAAAAGCTTGAGCATTGTTCATTGCAGCATATATTTTTAAGCGATTCCTTATGATGCCCTTGTTTTGCATTAAGAGTTCTAACTTTTCAGTGTTAAATGAGGCTACTTTTAGATAATCAAAATTGTCAAAAGCCTCTCTGAAATTTTCTCTTTTACGAAGAATAGTAATCCAGCTTAAACCTGCTTGGAAAGTTTCCAAGATTAAAAATTCAAAAAGCTTTTGATCTTTATAAACAGGTTTTCCCCATTCTAGGTCATGATATTTTATATAAAGAGGATCTCCTAAACACCATGAACAACGTTGTAGGTTTTGATTCATAAAAATAAAGGTATAAAAAACCCGTTAGTGCAATAACGGGTTATGTATGGTACAAATGAATCAGCAGCTAAACTAGAGCAACACGTTCAAAAGCAGTAATTTCAAGAGCATCATCTTCTCCCTTTACATATTGATTGACAGAGAGTTTGCTGTCTTTAATAAATGCTTGATTGATGAGCGTATTGTCTTTAAAAAAGCGCTTTAATTTCCCTTTAGCGATATTGTCTAACATGGCTTCAGGTTTACCTTCTTGTCGCAATTGATCTTTAGCAATTTCGATTTCCTTTTCGATGATTGCAGCATCAACTCCAGTTTCATCAAGCGCAATAGGATTCATTGCAGCAGCTTGCATTGCTACATTTTTAGCTACCTCAGTAGACTTTTCAACCGAAGCAGACAATCCAACTAAAGTAGCAATTTTATTTCCTGCATGAATATAAGATCCTACAAAAGGGGCTTCAATACGTTTGAAGCCGCCAATTTCAATCTTCTCGCCAATCACACCTGTTTGTTCAATGAGCTTTTCAGCAACTGTCATTCCATCAATAGAAGCGGCCAAAAAGGAATCCAATGTATCATGGCCCAAGGCTAATTCAGTTAGGTTTGTTGCCAATTCCAGATAAGATTCATTTTTTGCTACAAAGTCTGTCTCACAATTGAGAGAGACAAGAACACCAGCGTTTTGTTCAGTATTGACTTTGGCTAATACAGCTCCTTCTGAAGATGCTCTATCTGCACGATTTGCAGCTACTTTTTGCCCTTTCTTTCTAAGATTTTCTACTGCTTTGTCAAAGTCACCTTCAGCTTCAACTAATGCTTTTTTACAATCCATCATTCCAGCTCCTGTTGCTTGCCGTAGCTTATTTACTTCTGATGCAGTTATTTTCACAATTAATAGTATTTATATTTTTAATTACTTTTCTGTAGTTTCTTCTTTTGAATCAGTTTTTTTAACCTCTTCCGTATTTTCAGAAGTACTTGCTTCTGGAGCAGCTTTCTGCTCTTCTGCCACTTCCACTTGAGCTGTTTCAGTCGAAGAAACATCGGTTTTATTAGAGGCACTCTCAGCAGCAGCCATCCCTTCTGCGTCTTGAGCGTCAAAGCCTTCTTTTTCGTTTTTGCGAGTTTCTAAACCTTCTGCAATGGCATCTGTTACTAAGCCTAAAATTTTACTAATTGACTTCGAAGCATCATCATTTGATGGAATAACATAATCAACCGTTCTTGGATCAGAATTAGTGTCGACCATGGCGAAAATAGGAATCTTCAGTTTTTGAGCCTCTTTTACAGCAATGTGCTCACGAGTTGTATCTACAATAAATATTGCCCCTGGGAGCCGCGTCATTTCAGAAATGGAACCAAGGTTTTTCTCCAACTTCGAACGCAGCCTGTCTACTTGTAAGCGTTCTTTTTTTGAAAGTGTTTCAAAAGTACCATCTTTTTTCATTCGATCAATGGCCCCCATTTTTTTAACAGCTTTACGAATGGTTACAAAGTTGGTAAGCATACCACCAGGCCATCGTTCTGTTATGTAGGGCATGTTTACTTTATTAGCATGCTCTGCTACAATATCTTTAGCTTGTTTTTTGGTGGCAACAAATAGTATTTTTCTTCCAGAAGCGGCCAATTTGCTTAGTGCTTTGTTAGCCTCGTATAGTTTTGCTACCGTTTTGTAAAGATTGAAAATGTGGATTCCATTGCGCTCCATATATATATAGGGAGCCATATTTGGATTCCATTTGCGCGTTAAGTGTCCAAAATGAACTCCTGCTTTTAGAAGATCATTTACATCTGTTTGTGTCATAGTTTTTAGTTTACGTTCTCAAAGTATAGCAACAAGACTAGGGTCTTGTTTAGATGCTAAACTAACATCCGCCTTAGCGGTTTAGACAACGGGTTAATAAATGAATGAACGGGGTTTTACAATAGTAAAACCAATACTTATCTTTTAGAAAATTGAAATTTCTTTCTAGCTTTTTTCTGGCCATATTTTTTACGTTCTACCATTCTCGGATCACGAGTGAGTAAACCTTCAGGCTTGAGAGCTGAACGATGCTCTTCATTGAGTTTACATAAGGCTCTAGATATGGCCAAACGAACTGCTTCTGCTTGACCATTGGCACCACCCCCTTTAACCGTAACTTTTAGGTCGTAAGACCCAGCAGTACTAGTAAGAGCAAATGGCTGCTCAATTTTATACTGTAAAGTTGGAGTTGGAAAATAGTTTTTATAATCTTTTTGATTGACCGAAATAGCTCCCTTTCCTTCTTGCAAATAAATGCGCGCTACTGAGGTTTTTCTTCGACCAATTGTGTGCGTTACTTCCATTGATTATTTTAATTCAGTAAGATTAATTGTCTTTGGGTTTTGAGCCTCATGAGGGTAATTCGCATTTGCATAAACCTTTAAATTACGAAACAAAGCAGCCCCAAGTTTGTTTTTAGGCAACATCCCTTTCACAGCATTTTCCATAATTCTGGTAGGGTTTTTAGCATGGGCTTGCGTAGCATTTAAAGAACGCTGACCCCCTGGATAGCCAGTGTGACGAATATACTGTTTCTGCTCCCACTTCTTGCCACTCAAAGTAATGTTTGCAGCATTCACCACAATCACATTGTCACCACAGTCAACATGAGGAGTATAATTAGTCTTATGCTTACCTCTTAAATAGTTAGCAATGATGCTTGCTGATCTTCCTAATGGGAGACCATCTACATCAATCAAAACCCATTCTTTGTTTACGGTTGATGCATTTGCAGCAATAGTTTTATATAACAGTGTATTCACAATTTGTATGCTTTAATAAAATATTAAATTTCATTTACGGGCTGCAAATGTACAATTATATATTTTTTTGTAAAATTTTGAGCTGTATTTTTTTATGCTCTTTGTAAATAAAAGAGAGCTAATGGGCTTCTAACCAATTTTTTCCCACTCCAATGTCTACAACCAAAGGAACCTCTAATGAAAAAGCACCTTCCATGGCTTCTTTGACCATTTTCTTTAAAGGTTCAACTTCTTCATTAGGAACTTCAAAAACTAGTTCGTCATGAACTTGTAACAACATTTTAGAGGCCCACTGCTCATGAGTCAATTTTTTCTGAATGGCTATCATCGCTAACTTGATAATATCAGCTGCACTTCCTTGGATAGGAGCATTCACAGCATTGCGTTCTGCTGCACCTCTCACCACCGCATTTTGAGAATTGATTGATTGCAAATAACGTCTTCTGCCTAAAACAGTTTCCACATATCCATTTTCACGGGCAAAATCTACTTGATCATGAATATAATTCCGCAAAGTTGGATAGGTCGCGTAATAGGTTTCAATCAAAGCTTTTGATTCACTTCTTGTAAGGTCTGTCTGTTGACTTAGCCCAAAAGCAGACACGCCATAGATTATTCCAAAATTTACCGTCTTTGCATGACTCCTTTGCGCACGTGAGACGTCTTTGGGGTTAACATCGAATACTTTTGCTGCTGTTGCTGTATGTATATCTTCGTTATTCTGAAAAGCTTGAATCATTTCAGGATCTTTGCTTAAGGCAGCAATAATTCGTAATTCAATTTGAGAATAATCTGCAGCCATCAAAACATAGTCATCAGACTTGGCAATAAAGGCTTTTCTAACTTGTTGCCCTCTTGGTGTTCTAATAGGAATATTTTGCAAATTAGGATTGTTGCTACTTAGTCTTCCAGTAGCTGCAACTGCCTGATTATAAACGGTATGAACTCTTCCTGTTTGAGGGTTTATTTCTTTGGGGAGCACCGATACATAGGTATTTTGTAATTTTTGTAAAGAGCGCCAATCCAATATTTGAGCAACTATGTCGTGCTCTTTTGCCAAATAGGACAAAACATCTTCTGCTGTTGAATATTGTCCTGTTTTGGTTTTTTTCGGTTTATCAATTAGCTTTAATTTTTCAAAAAGAATAATGCCAAGTTGCTTAGGTGAGGCTATATTAAAGGTCTCATCAGCAGCCTTAAAAATATGTTTCTCTATGGTTGCAATGTCAGTTGCTAATGTTTTTGAGAATTCGTTTAGATAGGGAGCATCTACAGTTATACCATCGCTTTCCATTTCAGTTAGGACTTCCATCAAAGGCAATTCAACCTCTTTAAAAAGGGATAGGGTTTGTGATGATTCTAATTCTTTTTGAAAATGTTCTTTTAACTGCAAAGTGACATCAGCATCTTCAACTGCATATTCTGTTTGCAAATCTAGTGGGACATCTCTCATGCTTCCTTGGTTAGCACCCTTTTTGCCAATGAGCGATGTGATTGGTTGTGGTTTATAATGAAGATAAGTTTCAGCTAATATATCCATATTGTGACGCATGTCAGGATTAATCAAATAGTGCGCTACCATTGTATCAAAAAAAGGACCTGAAACTGAAATGTCATATTTTCTTAAAACCTTTAGGTCATACTTTAAATTGTGTCCAATTTTCTCAATAGATTTATTTTCAAAAAAGGGTTTAAAATCACCTAATATAGTTTTAGTCTCAACTTGATCTGGTGGAAGAATTAAATAATAGCCTTTACCAGAAACCCACGAAAAAGCAATACCCACTAATTCGGCTTCTAAGCTTTTCAAACCTGTAGTTTCAGTATCAAAACAAACTTGCGTTTGTTCTAGAAGCGCTTCGAGTAATAATGCTCTTCCACGAGCAGTTGTTACGTGCTGATAATGATGTGAATATTGATCATTTTCTAAAACCTCTTTATGACTATTTTGATCTGCTGATCCGCCCCCAGGAGGCGTAAAAAGATCAAATTGTTGCCCGTCTGATGGAGCCTTAGGTGTAGTATTTGTTACTTTTTTTGTTTCTTGTAGACTATCCTTTTCTACTTGAAATAATTTAGCAAACCTTTCCTTAATCTGTCTAAATTCAAGAGTATCAAAAAGAGCATTTACCTTTTCAAAATCAGGTTCACTCAAAGCATAACTTTCTGCGTCAAAATGGACTGGGACATCTAATAAAATTCGAGCTAACTCTTTTGAGAGCAGCCCTTGTTCTTTATGTGTTTCAACATTTTCTTTAAGTTTCCCTTTCAGTTGGTCTGTGTTTTCTAAAAGGGTTTCCATGCTTCCAAATTGCTTGATAAATTTTTTTGCTGTTTTATCTCCAACACCAGGTAATCCTGGAATGTTGTCAACAGCATCTCCCATCATTCCTAAATAATCAATGACTTGGAGGGGATTTTCAATTTCAAATTTTTCACACACTTCTGGGACACCCCAAACCTCAATGCCATTGCCCATTCTGGCGGGTCGATACATGAAAATATTTTCAGATACCAATTGAGCAAAATCCTTGTCAGGAGTCATCATAAACACCTGATAATCTTCTTTCTCAGCCTGTTTTGCTAAGGTGCCAATAATATCATCAGCTTCAAATCCCTCTTTTTCAATGACTGGGATTTTCATGGCTTTTAGGATGTTATGAATAATAGGAACAGCAACTTGAATTGCTTCAGGGGTTTCATCTCTATTGGCTTTGTATTCAGCAAATTGTTCAGTTCTAGCCACTGACCCGCCTTTATCAAAACAAACGGCCATATGGTCTGGTCGTTCACGATTGATAACGTCTAACAAGGAATTCATAAAGCCCATAATGGCAGATGTATCCATGCCTTGAGAATTGATTCTTGGATTTTTTATAAAGGCATAATAGCCTCGGAAAATTAGGGCATAGGCATCTAATAAAAAAAGCCGCTTTTGCGAAGCCATAAATGGTGATTTTAGTAAAAATATAAATTCAAACTTAATTCATGCCCTTTTCCCAAATAGAGTTCAAAAATTCATCACTTTCAATAGTTTACCAAACCACATTTATACCCTTTAATTATAATTTTTTAGTGTCTTTTTTTAATGAAATCTTCACAAAATTGATTTTTCAGTTTTCTATTTAAAGAGGACACTACGATATTCTGTATTTTTGGTAGATGACTAAAGAAGATCAATTCTTTATGCGCCAGGCTTTGGGTGAGGCTCAAAAAGCGATGGAAACTGATGAAGTTCCAGTGGGTGCAGTGATAGTTCAAAATGGGAGGATCATTGCTCGCGCGCACAACCTCACTGAAAGGCTCAATGATGTGACCGCTCATGCTGAAATGCAGGCTATCACTTCTGCCGCTCATTTTATAAATGGAAAGTATTTGAAAGATTGTACACTTTATGTGACCCTTGAACCCTGTGTGATGTGTGCAGGAGCATTGTATTGGGCACAGATTAAACGTGTGGTGGTCGGAGCTTTAGACCCTAAGAGGGGCTTTTTACAAGCCGCCGTTTCTTTACATCCAAAAACAGCTTTGAGTGCAGGTGTGTTAGAAGAGGAATCAAAAGTGTTGCTGAACCAATTTTTTAGTCAAAAAAGGACATAAAAAAAGCACCCATTGGGGTGCTTGATAAGCGTAACAATATAAGTTATAATAAGTTAATTTGTGAAGCTTGCTTCCCTTTTTTACCTTCTTCTTCTACATAAGTTACTTTCGCTCCTTCTCGGAGGGTTAGGCCATCTAGGGCCGAAACGTGTACGAATACATCTTCGCCAGTTTCATCATTGGTAATGAAGCCAAATCCTTTGGATTCATTGAAAAATTTAACGGTTCCCGTCATAACATAAATTAAAAATTATCGCAAGTTAAGACTTAACTTTGAAGTGACCTTATATTATCGCGGTTTATTTTTTGAAACAACTTGATTTTCAATGTTTTTACGAATTTTTTTTAGGTTTTCTTCACTAAGGGTATAGTCTTTTAAACGTTTCCCTTTCCACCTGTGATATAAAAATATAGGAAGAAAAACAAATGCGGCAAAAACGACAGTAAATCCAATAATTTTTTCTCCTACCTTGAGATCTACAACACTCTTATGGTACGTACCATAAATTAATCCAAATGAAATACCAATGAATAAACAACGTAGCAATATCTTCATTTGTTTGGTTTAGCGATTATTTTGAGGGCAAGTTCATCCAACTGTTCAGTATCAAGAGATGCAGGAGCATCAATCATTATATCACGGCCACTATTGTTTTTTGGAAACGCAATAAAATCTCGGATGATTTCTTTCCCGCCAAGGAGAGCCACTAAACGATCAAAACCAAATGCGATGCCACCATGAGGAGGGGCACCATATTGAAAAGCTTCCATCAGAAATCCAAATTGTTTTTTTGCTTCCTCTTTGGTAAAACCTAAAAGAGCAAACATTTTTTCTTGAAGTTGTCGATCGTGAATTCGAATAGAGCCCCCACCAATTTCGTTGCCATTAAGCACTAAGTCATAGGCATTGGCTTTCACCTTTTCAGGTTGCTTCTCTAATAGAGAGATGTCTTCTGGTTTTGGAGCTGTGAAGGGATGGTGCATTGCATGAAAACGTTGGGTTTCTTCGTCCCACTCTAACAAGGGGAAATCTGTTATCCAAAGGGGAGCAAATTCTTCGGGCTTTCTCAAATCAAGCCGTTCAGCTAATTCCATTCTAAGTGCGCTAAGTTGCGTCCGAGTTGTTTGGATTTCTCCTGACAGAACCAATAATAAATCACCTTTTTGAGCCTTTGCTTTTTCTGCCCAAGCGCGTAATTCTTCCATACTAAAAAACTTATCTACGGAAGATTTAAAGGTACCATCATCATTACATTTCACCCAAACCAATCCCTTAGCACCTATTTGTGGTCTTTTGACCCAGTCTATTAAACTATCAATTTCTTTTCGACTAAAGCTAGCCGCACCACGAACTGCAATACCAACGATAAGCTGTTGATTATCAAAAACACCAAAGCCCTTACCTTGAGCTAATTCATTAAGTTCACAGAATGTCATTCCAAAACGAATATCTGGTTTGTCGTTGCCGTAGGTTTGCATAGCTTCAGCATAAGTCATTCTTGGAAAACGGTCAAGAGTAATACCTTTGATTTCTTGTAATAAATAGCTGGTTAACCCTTCAAATTCATTGAGAATATCTTCTTGCTCAACAAAAGCCATTTCACAATCGATTTGAGTAAATTCTGGTTGTCTATCTGCTCTTAAGTCTTCATCTCTAAAACATTTCACAATTTGAAAATAGCGATCTATACCGCCCACCATTAAAAGCTGTTTGTAGGTTTGAGGAGATTGTGGTAGAGCATAAAATTGGCCTGCATTTATTCTTGAAGGCACAATAAAATCTCGTGCTCCCTCAGGGGTAGATTTGATTAAATAAGGAGTCTCCACTTCAATAAATCCTTTTTGACTGAGATAGTTTCGAACAGTCATACTGACTTTTGAGCGAAAGATGATATTTTCTTTAACAGGATTTCTTCTAATGTCTAAATAACGATATTGCATCCGCAATTCTTCTCCTCCATCGGTCTCATTTTCAATAGTGAATGGTGGGAGCTGTGCTTTATTTAAAAGCGTGAGCTGGGAAACTAAAACTTCTATGGCACCGGTGGCCATTGCCTCATTTTTTGATTCTCTAGCGATGACCTTACCTTGAACTTGAATCACAAATTCTCTACCTAAATTCTGAGCCATTTCAAAAAGGGCTTTGTCTGTACGTTCTGCATCAAAAACAAGTTGAGTGAAACCATATCGATCTCTTAGATCAACCCAAATAATGAATCCTTTGTTTCTGATGCGTTGCACCCATCCGCATAGGATAACGTGTTCATTTATGTGTGCCTCATGAAGGGCACCACAATCGTGTGTTCTTAGCATAGTTTTTTCCTTAAGGCAAAAATATAAAAATAGTCTTGTAAGCTATTGACAAACGAAATGGATTACCAAAGCTTTCTTAACTGAACCTTTATGGAATAAACAATAGAAAATGTGGCAGGTACAATCACAAGAGTTAAAAACGTAGCAAAAGTTAACCCAAAAATGACGGTCCAAGCTAGAGGCCCCCAAAAGATAACATTTTCACCTCCCACATAAATATTTGGGTTCCACTCGGTTACTAGGGTGAAGAAGTCAATATTTAATCCTACTGCAAGTGGAATAAGACCCAACACTGTTGTTATCGCAGTCAAAATTACAGGTCTCAATCGAGCAGCACCACCTTCAACAATAGCTTGGTTTACTTCGCTTTTAGGAAGTAATTGATTGGGTTCTAACTCTTGTTTTTCGGCTCTTCTATCGATTAATAGTTGAGTGTAATCTAAAAGGACTACACCATTGTTTACAACAATCCCTGCAAGAGAAATGATACCCATCATTGTCATCAAAATAACAAAGGGCATTTGAAATAGAATTAAGCCTAAGAATACTCCTGTGAAACTCAAGAAAATAGATAATAATATAATGAGTGGCTTTGAAACAGAATTGAATTGGAAAACTAGAAGCAATAAAATCAAACCCAAAGCTGCAGCAAGTGCATTTGAAAGAAATGACATATTTTTTTCCTGTTCCTCAATTTCTCCTGAGAATTGAAAGCGTACGTTTGGAGGCAGATCAAAATTTGAAAGTGACATCTTCACTTGAGCTACAACTTCATTGGCGTTAAAACCTGCTAATACAGAAGAATAGAGGGTTACTACTCTGTTTAATCTTCTGTGCTTGATGGCACTGTAGGAGGTGGTGTTTTCCTCTTTAACTAGAGCAGCGACTGGAATTTCTTTAATTCTTCCATTTGAGGGATCACGAAAGACAATATTTTGATTAAAAAGTGCATTGTGATTGTTTCGCATTTCTTTTTCAAGACGCACATTGATGTCATAATCTTCGCCATTACTTTTAAAAACACCTGCTTTAGTCCCGAAGAGAGAGGTGCGAAGTTGCTGGCCCACTTGTGAAGCATTGACTCCTAATTCACCCGCCTTTTTTCGATCTAGATTGAGTTGAACACCGGGTTTATTTTTATTAACATCAATTTTTAGTTCTTCTACTCCAGCAATATTGATTTTATTAAGCAGCTCTTTCATATTTTTGGCTACTCCAATTAATTCAATATAATCTTCTCCCATAATTTCAATAGTTATGGGATAGCCGGCAGGTGGTCCTTTTGCATCTTTTTCAACAGAAACAGCTACTCCAGGAAATTTGCCAAGAAGTTGTTTTTGAATTTCCATACGAAGAATTTCACTGGAAGCCCCTTGCCTAAATTTATATTCACTCATAGACAAAGTTATTTTTCCTTTGTGAGGAAGTTCGTTCGTGTTGCCATTGTCTATCTCAGGATTTCCTGCTCCTTCACCTACTTGAGCAACATAAGATTCAATCATAAAATTTGAACCCCCTTCATGGTATTTTGGCTGTTGAATAACTTTATTGACTTCTGCTTCAATTCTTTTAGTTGTAGCATTAGTTTTTTCAATGTCAGTACCTTCGGGGTATTCTACATATATTATTATTTGAGCGGGATCATTGTTAGGGAAAAATTCTACCTGTGGTGGAAAAATACCCATTAGAGCAAAAGAGGTAAATAATAGAAAAAACGTTCCAACTAAAAACAAAACTGGGCGAAACCCTTTTAAGGCAAAGGTTAAAAACTTTCGATACTTATTTTCTAAAGAAACTAGGATGATATTTTGAAATTTTTGCGCCCATTTTTTGATAGCAAACTTATAAGACCAAAACAACAATGGAGTTACAAGCATTATTGTTCCTATAGCTTTTAATGCCCCTGTGTTGAAAATGAGAATAAGGCCTAAACTCCCTAAAATAGCAGTTAATCTCCACAAGCTTTTTGTGCTTATATCTCTTTCATTGACGTCCATAAATTGAGAAACGAGCATTGAATTGAAAAAGACGGCCACAATTAGAGAAGACCCCAAAACAACAGATAGGGTTATGGGGAAATAAATCATAAACTCACCCATCAATCCTGGCCATGCTCCTAATGGGACAAAAGCGGCTATGGTCGTTGCTGTTGAAATAATGATAGGAAAAGCAATTTCGCCTATCCCTTTTTTGGCAGCCTGAATACGGGACATGCCCTCTTTTTCCATCAAGCGATACACATTTTCAACAACCACTATTCCGTTGTCAACCAACATTCCCAGTCCCATCACAAGACCAAAAAGTACCATAGTATTCATGGTGAATCCAAGTGTAGACAGAATCATAAACGACATAAACATTGACATTGGAATAGCGAATCCCACAAAAAGGGCATTGCGAAATCCTAAGAAAAACATCAAGACTGTAACAACCAAAATTACCCCAAAAATGATGTTGTTGACCAATTCACTCACTTGATTTAATGTTAAGCTTGACTGATCGTTTGAAACAGTTATTGCCAAATCTTTTGGTAAACCCAGCTGTTTTCTATTTTTTAAGATTGCATTTATTTCTTGAGAGGCAATAATCAAGTTTTTTCCTCCCCTTTTTACAACATCAAGTAAGACGGCTTTATCTCCAAAAGACCTCGCAAAAGAAGTTATTTCTTTTTCCTGAAATGAAATGGTTGCAATATCTCCCAAATAGACAGGCCCGTTTTCTGTTTTAATAACAAATTCTTTGAGCTCTTGTGGAGAACTGATTTCACCAATCAAACGTAAATTTCTTCTTTGACCATCACTCACCATATTCCCAGCCGAAATGGTGTTATTTTCATTTGAAATGGAGCCAATAATGTCATTAAATGAAACTTTAGACGCGGTCATTTTGTAAACATCTAGTGCCACTTCTACCTCAAAATCTTGAATTCCTCTAATATTTACTTCTTTTACCTGTGGTAAACGCTCAACTTCTGCTTCTATACGCTCCGCATATTCTTTTAGTTGTTCAATGGGATAGTCTCCAATAAGACTAATGTTTAATATGGGTAGGAGCTCAGAAAAATCCATTTCAAACACATTGGGTTCTAGCTTGGCATTATTAAAAGTGGGCCAGTCTGGACCAGCCTTAACGCCGTCCACTAAATCCTTAGATTTCTGTTTGGCTTCTTCTATGGATATATTTTCATCAAACTCTATCGTAATGATAGAAAAATCTTCAGACGAAGTAGAGGTTATATCTACCAAATTAGGAACTCCTTTCAAAGCTTCTTCTAGTGGGGCGGTGACTAGACGTTCAATGTCTTCAGCTGTGTTTCCAGGAAAAACCGTACTTACAAAAACTTTAGTGTCGTTGATCTCTGGGAAACTCTCTCGGGGCATATTAATATAGGAGCTGACCCCTAAAATCAGAAAGATTCCCATAATGACATAAATCACTGTTTTGTGATCTATAGCCCAACTAGAAAAAAGAAATTCTTTATTTGTTTTTGATTTCATGTTGATTTTCTATTGAATTCGTTGAACTTTTTGTTGGTCATCTACTACTCCCGCACCTTCTTCTAAAATTAAATCACCTGAGCTTATTCCACTCAGAACTTCAATTTTTTCACCATCACTTTTTCCCAATGAAATGAGTACACGTTGGGTAAGATATACCCCTTCTTCATTGGTGGGTAGAATTTTATAGATAAATGTTTGACCTTCAGCATTTTCATTTATAATCCTCAGGGGAATCAATAAGGCCTCAGGATTATTGTAGTCATTTACTTCTATTTTAGCAGTGAGGTTTGGTTTTATCATTCCATCTTCGTTGTTTAATGGAGCTTCAATTCTAAAAGTTCTATTGCTTAGGGCAATGTAGTTTCCAGTTTGTCTGATTTTGGTTTGCTGTGTTTGATTTAAAACAGGCAATGTCACCGCTGCAGGACTTCCGATTTTGATGTTAGGTAAATAACTTTCAGGCACACTTGCCACCACATACATACTATTTAAATTCACGATTCTTATGATGCGAGACATTCCAGGGGCAATCATTTCTCGTTCTTTAGCAATCACCTCATCAATAACTCCAGAAAAAGGAGCATATATTTTACTTTTTGAAAGTCTATCTTTCATTTGAGCTACCTGCTTTTTTTGCGCTTCATAACTAGTTTTGGCTTGTAAATATCCAATTTCTGAACCAATCTTTTGTTCCCATAGCCGCTTGGTTCTTTCAAAAGTTGTTCGGGCCAATTCTGTTTGCAGTTGAAGCTGTTCGAGTTGATCTTTCATTCCAGCATCATCAATCTCTGCCAAAAGTTTTCCTTTCTGAACAGATTGACCTTCATTGACATAGATCTTTTTCAATTTCCCGCCAAATTCAGAAAGTAAATCCAAATTTTGTCTTGTTTTCACATTACCCTGAACAGTAATAGAGTGTTTAAAAGCTTGAGGTTTAATTTCAAAAGCAGTTACTAAAGTGAGTTTTTCTTGGGTTTTAAAAGTGCCGATTTTTGCATTGACTTCTTCTAGTTGAAGGGATAATAAATTCAATTGCTGGTTATATTCACTTTGTTGTTGTTGCAGTAGCTCTAAATTATCACTAGCTAAAATTTCTTCATGTGTGGGTGCTGCACTTTCACAGGATATGAAGACAACAATAACTAAAAGTATAGTACTAATTTTTTTCATTTTTTTATTCTTGAGGGAGGTTTAATATCGCAAGTAAAGCTGCTTTTTTTGCTATTATATTTTGAATGGATTGAAGATAGTTTCTTTGGGCCCCATACAGTTGCAATTGAGCTTCACGAAGTTCAAAAGAAGTAGCTATCCCTTCAAAATATTTTGTTTGATTTTTCTTTTCAATGTTTACGGCTAAGGTTAAATTTTCCTTAGAAGTGAAATAGGTTTCAACGGCTAATTGATAATCATTTTTTGCCGAAGCGATTTCAACTTGAACACGACTTTGGGTTTCTTCTAAGTCAGTTTGGGCTTGTTCAACTGCAATTTTGGCTTTTTGTCTCATGGCAGATTTTCCAAAAGAACTAAAGATAGGCACGTTGAGGCTTACTCCGATCAGAGAAGAACCAAACCACTTTTGATCAGATTTTAAAAAATTAAATTGGTTTCCAAAACCAGAATAATTTCCATTAATAAAAGCGGATAATTTGGGGAGTGCTTTCGATTGCTCATAACGATATAACAAAGATTCTGAGGCTAGATTATTTTCTGCTATTTTGACATCAATATTATTAGCAATTGATTTGGATTGGTTGGTAAACGATTCAAATAACCCATCATCAATTAAAGATTCTAAACTGTCTAAAAGGGATAGAGCATTTTCAATAGGAATTCCCAATAATAATTTTAACATGTTCAAAGTGATCGTCTCTAAGTTTTGAGCGTATCGCAATTGAGTATTAATTTCTGCCAGTGTCAACCGAAGTTGTTCAACACTTTCTTCTTCTTGAAATCCATTTTCAAACAAGGCTCTTAACTCAATTAGATTGGCATCAAGTTGTAATTTATTCTTTTTGAGAATACTCACATTTTCTTGAGCTAAAAGCACAGAAGCATAGGTGTTGACAATACTTTTACGCACTTCAATTTCTGTTTTTTCTAATACGTTTTGGGAAATAAAAAGATATATTTTTGAAGCCTCTAAGCCAACCAAATAAGATCCATCAAATAGCAATTGATTCAACCGAACGCCAGCTACAATATTTTGCTCTGTCCCAAAGCGTAACTCGGCAAATTCTCCTTTTTCACCTCCAAAAAATTCGGCAGGAACTAAGGAAACAGGAAGTTCAATAAAATTTTGATAATCAACAGAACTGCTAATCTGGGGTAAACCAATAGCGATAGTATTCCATCTGTCTTTATACGCTTTTTGTACATCTCGGGTAGCATTGATAATTGCACGGTTATTTTTTAATCCATACTCAACGGCTTGAGATAAGGTGATTGCATTAGGCCCTTTTTCTTGCCCCCGCGAGGTGTAGAAAACGAATAACAAAAGTAGGCTAAAAAGTAATCTCATAGTATTTAAGAAAGTTTGTGTTCATTTAAAAGTGAAATGCCTTTTTCGGTTGATATGGCTCGAAGATGATACTCAAAAAACTTACCCATTAAGTCATCAATTTGAAAATCAGTTCTGGGAAATAACTTTATATCCTTAATGTTGCGAAGGCCACTAAAATAAATTCTAGATATGAAATCTATGTCAATATTACTTCTAAATAGATTCATATCAATACCCCTTTGCAAGCTGCATCTAAATTGATTGCCTAATAAATCAAATTCTTTAAATTTAAATTTTTGATATACTTCAGGATAATATTTTTGTAATTGAATTTGAGGTGAATTTTCTTCATCACTTAAATATTGTAAAACCATAGTCTTCACTTCATAAATCGCTGCAATTGGATTAGAGGCTGAATGCTGTATCACATCAACCTCACTTCCAATTTTTAAAATCAGCATATTCACTGCAGCCTCAATAAGGGCTTTTTTATTTTCAAAATTTTCGTAGATTGTTTTTTTGGAAATGCAAAGTTTTTGTGCAACCTCATCCATTGTGACGTTTTTGAATCCAATCTTAAGAAAGAGAGGAAGGGCAGTCTGAACGATTTCCTTTTTCATAATAATTTCGGCCAAAAATACAATAGGAAACTTAAACACCAAAAAAGTTTCTACAGTTTTTTAAAAAAGAATCATTCAAAAATTGATTATTTTTATAAAAAAATTAAATGGAGCACATAGCTGCCTATCAAAAGCAATTCCTTGACTTTTTGAACAATAAAAAATGGCCTTCAAATCCAGAAAGGTTGTATGCTCCGATTACATACATTTTGGGATTAGGCGGCAAAAGGTTACGCCCAGTATTAACTTTGATGGGTGCTAATGCCTTTGGACAACAAACCACACCAGCTTTACCTGCAGCCTTGGCTGTTGAATTGTTTCATAATTTCACATTACTGCATGACGACATTATGGATGACGCTCCACTGCGAAGAGGGAAACCAACGGTTCATACAAAATGGGATAATAACTTGGCAATTCTTTCTGGAGATGCGCTTTTAATTGCAGCCTATCAGGCCTTAGAAGCATACGAAGAGAGTCTCTACAGCCAGCTCACAAGGGTATTAAGTAAAACGGCTATTGAAGTTTGTGAAGGGCAGCAATATGACATGGATTTCGAAAAAAGAACTAACGTTAGTGAAGGGGAATATCTACACATGATTAAGTTAAAGACAGCCGTTTTGGTTGGATGTGCCCTTAAAATGGGAGCCCTCATTGCAGGAGCTTCTTTGAAACAATCAGAAGAGATATATCAGATAGGAGAATCGATAGGTCTTGCATTTCAAATTCAAGATGATTATTTGGATGCTTTTGGTGATCCAAAATCTTTTGGAAAACAAGTGGGGGGTGATATTATCGAAAATAAAAAAACAATGCTGTATTATCTCGCCATAGAACTGGGAACAGATACACAAAAAAAGGAGTTGATTACCCTTTTTAGCACACGACCCCAAAACCCTGTGGATAAAATCAAAACTAGCTGTGAAATATTTTATAAAACTGGAGCTCAAGAAGCTTGTAGAGCAAAAGTTAATTATTATACTAACCAAGCCCTAGATCAACTCAAGGCCCTTTCTCTAAACGAAAGTGGAAAAAACGAAATTGAAAAATTTGCCAAAGCACTCATGGCAAGGTCATTCTAAAAAAGTCTTTTTAGAGCCGCAACAACAAAAAACCAAATTTGATTAGGACGAAAAGAACTCATAATTTTCAATTCTTCTCCAAATGAAGTCTGTTCTGAGAGAAAACGGAAAATAAGGTTTGGATTAATTTTTTCAAACAATCGAGAAAAAAGTGCACTCCCATCGGCATTGTGTTTGTGTAACACATCTAAAAATAAGAGATCATATATCCAAAATCGATTTGTTTTTTGAAACTTTTTGAATGATCTATTTGTTTTAAGAAAGGTCACAAGATCTAGGGTTTTAAGCTGAGTGTTTTTAAAGGTATATCCGGTGCTAGCCTTAGTCCAACCCCCTGCTGTACCTATATGTATTAGATGTTCAGTGTTCTGTTGATGGAGGGGATAACTGCACATAGGAATCGTTCCTTGTTCTTTTTCAATTATCTTATAATTGGAAATACCCAAATCACTCAAATAAGATTTTATTCCTTCTTCATAGGCTTCCTTATTTAATATTTCTCCTGAAAATAAAGTGTATTCAAGAAGTGCTCTTTTGGAATCAAAGGGCAAAACATAGAGAAACCGGGTATTCCCTTTTTGTGGAATTGAGAAATCCATAAATGTAATTCGATTTGACTCAAAACAATCTGCTTGAGTTTCAACAAACCACCCTAAAAAATGTTGTTGAAGTAAAGGATATTTTGTTTGTTGAGCGAGTAATTTTGGATTAAGAAGGCTCGAAAATCCTTTTTTTGCTTCAAATGTTTGGCCTTCTGTATGAACCGTTACCCCGTCTATTTTGCTTTCTATGTTAACTATAGTTTCCCTAATTAGAGTGCAATTTTTAGCGTCTTCTAACTCACCATATATTTTTTTATAAAATGAAGCTGAACGCAACATTTTATATTCTAGTGGGTTAAAATCAAAATCAAATGTAAAATCATTAGACTTGAAATTTCCCAACGCCCATTTATGATGCAATAAAGCATCAAATTTTCCACTTTTAGGTTCCCAAAAGCACCAAGTACGGTCGTTTTGGATTTTTATTTCTTTTTCAATCAGCAGGATGTCTTTATCACTAAAGAATGGATCAGCTATGAGTTGCTGTGCCAATAATAAACCGGATGCGCCTCCACCACAAATAATATAGTCAAAGCAATTTTTATCCATAGAGCGATAAAATTAAGGATAAACTTAAGAAGTAGATAGCAATTAGTAAAATCTCTTTATTTTTGTCAGGCTAAAAAAAGGCTTACTTACATGGAGGCTATTCTTTCCTACTTTGAAAACATTAATCCGATTTTAGGCGCATTTTATGCCACTCTTTTCACTTGGGGTTTAACGGCTCTGGGAGCTGCAATGGTTTTCTTTGTAAAAGAAATGAACCGAGCGGTCTTGGATGGCTTATTAGGATTCACGGGTGGTGTGATGGTTGCGGCTAGTTTTTGGAGCTTATTAGCTCCTGGAATAGAAATGAGTCCTGGCGAGGGATTTACAAAAGTATTTCCAGCTGCCTTGGGATTTGCTCTGGGGGCCCTTTTCATTTTTGGTTTAGATAAAGTGCTTCCTCACATCCATATTAATTTTAAAGAAACAGAAGGCCTAAAAACACCCTGGCATAAAACCACTCTTTTAGTTCTAGCTATAACGCTTCATAATATTCCAGAAGGATTGGCAGTTGGAGTGCTATTTGGAGGCGTTGCAGCGGGCATACCAGAAGCATCTATTGCTGGAGCAGTGGCCTTGGCATTAGGAATTGGCATTCAAAACTTTCCTGAAGGGATTGCGGTTTCTATGCCTCTAAGAAGGCAAGGTGTCTCACGATTGAAAAGTTTTTGGTATGGTCAACTTTCTGCTATTGTTGAACCAATAGCTGCAATTATTGGAGCTGTGGCGGTTACATTTTTCACTCCCATTCTGCCATATGCCCTTGCCTTTGCCGCAGGCGCTATGATTTTTGTTGTTGTTGAAGAAGTTATTCCAGAAACCCAACTCGATAAATATACTGACGTTGCTACCCTTGGATTTATTGGAGGATTTATTGTAATGATGACTCTTGATGTTGCTCTAGGTTGATGGCTCAAAATTGTTCCACCCTTGAGCTGTAAGGGGAATTTGCTGGCCTAACCCAGTAATCAATTGATTTCCATGCGAAGAGTCAACCGCGTGACCTACAACAGTAACTAAAGGGTGTCCTTTAATTTTTTCAAAATCTAATTGGTTGATGGTAAATAAGAGTTCATAATCTTCACCTCCATTTAGGGCAGGTGTGATCGTATTAATTTTAAATTCTTCACAAATAGTGATAACCTCTGGGTCTATAGGAATCTTATCTTCATAGAGATGAAAACCAACTCCGCTCGCTTTTGACAAATGGAGTACTTCTGAGGAAAGACCATCACTAATATCGATCATTGAAGTGGGTAAAATAGCTAATGATTCTAACAAGCCGATAACATCTTTTCGGGCCTCTGGCTTTAGTTGTCTTCCTATACTGTAGGAATACGATGACAAGTCTGGTTGTAGTTTTGGGTTTACTTCAAAAACAGCCTTTTCTCTCTCCAGCACCTGTAACCCTGCATATGCACCCCCTAAATCTCCACTGAGCACCAAAAGGTCATTTGGTTTTGCTCCTGAGCGTTTCACTAAATTTTCTGAAGAAATGCTTCCTAGTGCAGTTATCGATAGGAGCAACCCTTTTGTGCTTGAAGATGTATCACCGCCAATGAGGTCAATAGAATAATTTTTACAAGCTAGTGCTATACCCTCATATAATGCTGTAAGCGCCTCTACAGGGAAACGATTTGAAACAGCAATAGACACAGTGATTTGTTGCGGGATAGCATTCATTGCATAAAGGTCAGAGAGGTTCACCACAACGGCTTTATACCCTAAGTGCTTAAGAGGAACATAGCTTAAATCAAAATGAACGCCTTCAATTAAAAGGTCCGTACTAATAACTGTTTGTTCCTTCTGATGGTCTACCACTGCAGCATCATCACCTACTCCTAAAACAGTACTTTTTTGTTTGACTTCAAATTGTTTTGTGAGGTGATCAATCAGGGCAAATTCACCCATGTTTGATAGGGGTGTTTTAGCATTTTCTTTGTTTTCAAGCATGCAACAAAAATAGAAAGGATTTTGATTCAAATTAATTTTAGCTATTCGAATCAATATTATTCATTACTTTTCGGATAAAAAAGTATGAAAACCCCCATTAATACTTTCTTACTGATTGTTCTTCTTATTCATTTGTCTTGTAAAAAGGAAGAATTGAACCCTACCACAGACAATCAAACAACTTCTAATGTTGACCTCACCCAACCAGACGAGCCCGAAAACTTAGAAATTATTTCAAATAGACCATGTGAAAACGGACTGGCAGGGATTTTTCCATGTTCAGGGTTTGATCTGATTTCTTTTATTCCACTGGATTTATTTGATGCCATAGCAGGAAACGATAGTTGGGGGTGGACAGACCCAGAAACACAGAAAGAATATGCTCTTTTTGGAGTGGAAAACGGCACGGTTTTCATTGACATTAGTCAGCCAGACGCGCCTATTGTGCTTGGTAAACTACCCACGGCAACTGAATCTAGTTGGTGGAGAGACATAAAAGTGTATAAGAATCATGCTTTTATTGTAAGCGAGGCAAGAGGACATGGCTTACAAGTTTTTGACTTGACCCAACTAAGAAATGCCACCCCAAATCAAGAATTTTCTGCTGACGCTCGGCTCACCACTTTTGGAAGTGCTCACAATATTGCAATAAGTGAAACCAATGGTTTTGCCTATGTGGTGGGAAGTGAATCCTACAATGGTGGCCCCATTTTTATTGATATAAACGATCCAAAATCACCTCAAGAAGTGGGAGGCTATGAAGCGGATTCTTATACTCACGACGCACAAACGGTAATTTATCAAGGGCCAGATTCTGACTATAGCGGGAGAGAGATTTTAGTTGCAAGTAACAGCGTAGGAGGTGAAAATAATCAAGTTGTGATTTTAGATGTCACAAATAAAGAAGAAATTATAAAAATAAGTTCTTTCACTTATTCAGACGGAGGTTACACTCATCAAGGATGGTTCACCGAAGATCAACACTATTTTATTCTTGGAGATGAACTAGATGAAATCCAAAAGGGATTTAAGACAAACACTCGAATAATCGACTTGACAGATTTAGATGAGCCAAAACTCCATATGAATTTTTTTGGCCCCACCAGTGCCGTAGATCACAATGGCTATGTGAACGGATCAATTTTTTATATGGCCAATTATACCTATGGAATGCGCGCACTTAATATTTCTAAAATTCAAGAAAAAAACATAACCGAAATAGGTTTTTTTGATACTTATCCTGAAGATAATAGTATCGCCACTTTTGGGGCATGGAATGTATATCCATATTTTCAGAGTGAAAATATTTTAATTAGTGATATAAATTTGGGCATGTTTTTAGTGAAAGCATCAGAATAATGAAATTTTTTTCCCATCTAAATTTGGTACTTCTACTCGTTGGCTGTACACCAGATTTCGAACCTTTGGCTCAACTAGTGGAGGCTCCCCCTAAAGATTTTAAAGAAGTACTAGTTTTTGGAGGTTCCAACGAAGATATTGCCCATGGCGTGATACAAACTAAAGATGGCGGTTTTGCTGTGATAGGCAATACAAAGAGTAATGACGGAGATTTTCAATTTAAGACTTCAGAAGACAGCGATATTTTTGTTTTAAAATATGATGCTGCTAACCAACTAGTTTGGGCTAAAACGTATGGAGGTACAGGCGATGATAGAGGCTATGATTTAGTTGAATTAAAACAAGGAGGCTATGCCCTGATTGGCTACAGCAGCAGCAGTGACGGAGATGCATCAAGAAATGAAGGGATGCATGACCATTGGGTGATACGCACAGATGAAATGGGCACTATTGTATGGGAAAAAAGTTTTGGCTTTGCTGGTCATGATCATGCTTACAAAATTATCCAAACACCTGACGGGGGGCTCTTTTTTAATGGATTTTTAGATGTAACTGCCTCTGGTGGAGCAGGACAAGACGGGAAAGCATTTTCCTTAGATCGTCATGGCGTGGGGGAGTTTTGGGCCCAAAAAATTGATGCTGATGGTAATTTACTTTGGCGTAATTATTATGGGGGGACCAAAAATGATCGCTCCTACGATGCAATACTAACTTCTGATGGTAACTATTTATTGGTAGGAACCTCTGAGAGTCAAGATCTTGACATTTCAAAACCAAGAGGCAGCTATGATATTTGGGTAGTTAAAATCAGTAATAAAGGAAAACTACTTTGGGAACGATCTTTTGGAGGGTCAAGTTATGATAGAGCAGCTTCAGTCATTGAACATCCTTTGGGAAATTATATCATTGTTGGTCAGTCTTTGAGTAGTGATGGCGATATAATTCAACCAAAGGGCAACTCTGATATTCTACTAGTAGAATTGAATAATGATGGAAGTCAATCATTGGTCAAAAATTTAGGGGGACCAACCTTTGATAGTGGGGAAGATTTAATACCTACCAAGCAAGGGAGTATACTTGTGTTAGGAACGACTCACAGTAAAGCGATTGAAGTATCAACAAATGTGGTGAGTGAAACTAATGAAAATACAGCTACTATTTTATACGAACTTTTTCATTTCAAGAGAGAAACCAAAACCTATATCTTAGATGGATCTGGCATTGAAAACCCCTATGCATTAGATCAAAAACAAAATGGAACCGTTGTTGTAGTTGGAAGCACTACAAGCGCTGATGGACTTTTTCCTGTTTCTTATGGTGAAACAGATATTTTCATTGCTTTTTGGAATTAGAAATACTGATTTAAGAATAGCTTAAAACAATAGTGAAAACAGCTGATTCGTAAGAAATCCCTTATATTTGAATATTATTTTAATCAATTATTTGTTAGAATGATAAAAGTAGCTGAAAGTGCTAAAGAAAAAGTATCTAATCTTATGAAGGATGAGGGGTTTAATCCCCATAAAGATTACATCCGAGTAGGGGTAAAAAGCGGTGGATGTTCAGGACTGTCATACGAACTAAAATTTGACAACTCCCTTCACCCTGAGGACAAGCTTTTTGAAGACAATCAAATAAAAATTTTGGTTGATAAAAAAAGCCTCCTCTACCTTATTGGGACCACCTTAGAGTATTCTGGAGGGCTCAATGGTAAAGGATTTGTGTTTAATAATCCCAACGCACAACGAACGTGCGGTTGTGGTGAGAGTTTCTCACTTTAAAAAAATGAAAAATGAGCTACACAGAGGAAGAATTAAAAAAAGAATTAGAAACTAAAGAATATGAGTATGGTTTCTACACCGATATAGAATCTGAGACTTTCCCAAAAGGTTTAAATGTTGATATTGTTCGTCAAATTTCAATCAAAAAAGGAGAACCTGAATGGATGACACAATGGCGTTTAGACGCCTTTGAAGCTTGGCAAAAAATGGAGGAGCCTGAGTGGGCTAATGTCACCTATCCAAAACCAAGTTTACAAGATATTTCTTACTATTCTGCTCCTAAAAAGAAAGACAAATACAACAGCTTAGATGAAGTTGATCCAGAGCTTCTCAAAACTTTTGACAAATTGGGTATTTCTCTTGATGAACAAAAACGTCTTGCTGGAGTGGCCGTTGATATCGTGATGGATTCAGTTTCTGTGGCTACCACTTTTAAAGAAACCTTAGCTGAAAAAGGTATCATTTTTTGTTCCATTTCAGAGGCCATTCGGGAGCATTCAGAGTTGGTAAAAAAATATATTGGTACAGTAGTACCACCAAAAGATAATTATTACGCTGGACTTAATAGCGCAGTGTTTAGTGATGGTTCTTTTTGCTACATACCAAAGGGAGTTCGATGCCCAATGGAGCTTTCAACTTATTTCAGGATTAATCAGGCGGGGACGGGTCAATTTGAACGGACTCTTGTTATTGCAGATAAGAAGAGCTATGTGAGCTATCTTGAAGGGTGCACCGCCCCATCAAGAGATGAAAATCAATTGCATGCTGCGGTGGTAGAGTTAATTGCTTTAGATGAGGCTGAAATTAAATATTCCACTGTACAAAATTGGTATCCTGGTGATCAAGAAGGCAAAGGAGGTGTGTTTAATTTTGTTACTAAAAGAGGAATTTGCCACACTCGTTCTAAAATATCATGGACACAAGTTGAGACTGGTTCTGCGGTCACATGGAAATATCCTTCCTGTATTTTGAAAGGAAATCATTCTATTGGAGAATTCTACTCCATTGCGGTGACAAACAATCACCAACAAGCAGACACTGGCACCAAAATGATTCACCTTGGAGAAAATACTAAGAGTACCATTATTTCTAAGGGTGTTTCAGCTGGAAAATCACAAAACAGCTATCGAGGTCTAGTTCAAATAAGTAGTAGGGCAAAAAATGCACGTAATTTTTCCCAATGTGATTCACTGTTAATGGGAAATGACTGTGGTGCTCACACGTTTCCCTACATTGAAGCAAAAAATAATACAGCTCAAATTGAACACGAAGCAACCACTAGTAAAATAGGAGAAGACCAAATATTTTATTGCAATCAAAGAGGGATCGATACAGAAAAAGCCATCGCATTGATTGTGAATGGTTTTAGTAAAGAAGTGCTCAATAAGCTCCCAATGGAATTTGCAGTAGAAGCTCAAAAATTATTAGAAATTTCTTTGGAAGGCTCTGTAGGCTAAAAACAAAAGTATGCTAACAATTGAAAACTTACACGCTCAGGTTGAGGGTAGAACCATTTTAAAAGGGATTGACTTAGATATTAAGGCAGGAGAAGTTCACGCCATTATGGGTCCTAACGGCTCAGGAAAAAGTACTTTATCTTCTTTGGTGGCTGGCAATGAGGAGTATGAAATCACACAAGGAAAAATGCTACTCAACGGAAAAGACCTTGCTGATTTGAATGCGGAGGAGCGTGCCCATGAAGGTATTTTTCTCTCTTTTCAATACCCCGTTGAAATTCCGGGGGTCTCCGTCACCAATTTTATTAAAACAGCCATCAATGCCATTAGAAAAGCAAAAGGGTTGGGAGACTATCCAGCGGGAGAACTACTAAAAAAAATTAGAGAAAAAGCTAAATTACTTGATATTGAATCTAAGTTTTTATCGCGCTCTCTAAATGAAGGCTTTTCTGGTGGAGAAAAAAAGAGAAATGAAATTTTTCAAATGGCCATGCTAGAGCCTACATTAGCCATATTGGATGAGACCGATTCTGGACTTGACATTGATGCTCTCAAAATTGTTGCAAATGGGGTGAATAAACTCAGAAGTGATGACAATGCTATTTTAGTGATTACACACTACCAACGTTTATTGGAATATATCGTGCCTGATTTTGTGCATGTGCTTTTTGATGGAAAAATAGTCAAATCTGGAACCAAAGAACTGGCTTTAGAGCTAGAAGCGAAAGGATATGACTGGATAAAAGAATTGGCCTAAGATGGAGTTTAGAGAAAAATTGCTTTCGTCACATTTTACATTAGACGAGAACATAGAAATTTTTGAATCTGTACAGCAAAAAAGAGCAGAAGCCCTTAAGGTTTTTGAACAAAAGGGGTTTCCTTCTAAAAGAGAGGAGTCGTGGAAATACACCTCGCTTCAAGGGTTGATAGGACGTGACTATGCTATTTTCCCTAAAGCGGAAACGACCATTAAATTAAGTAAGGTAAAAAAGTATTTTTTATACGACACAGACACTTATAAAGTGGTTTTTATCGATGGAGTATATAGCCCTTTCCTCTCAGACACCACTCACGATGGATTAGACGTTTGTTTAATGTCAGCAGCATTAACAAAACCTAAATATCAAAAATTAATTGACACTTATTTTGATCAAATAGCCCCTCAAGAAGAAAGCTTAACTGCACTCAATACTTCTTATGCCCGTGAGGGAGCCTACATATATATTCCTAAAAGTGTGGTGGCTGAAAAACCTATCGAAATAATTCATTTTGCCTCAGGAGACGAAACAGCACTATGGTTACAACCACGCAATTTGATTGTATTGGATCAAAACGCTCAATGTCAAATCATAGAAAAACATCAAAGTTTGGTAGACCATCCAGTGGTGACCAATAATGTAACTGAAATATTTTTACATAAAGATGCATTTCTGGACTATTACAAATTGCAAAATGATTTACCAACAGCTTCTTTGATCGATAACACTTACATTTCACAAGAACAGAATAGCCATGCAAGTGTTCACACATTTTCTTTTGGAGGCAAACTTGTGCGCAATAATTTGAATTTCTACCACAAAGGGCAACATGTGTTGTCTACTTTGAAAGGGGTCACGATTTTAGAAGACAAACAACACGTAGATCATTCCACATTAGTGCATCACGCACACCCCAATTGTGAAAGTCATCAAGACTATAAGGGAATCTATTCTGAACGATCAGAAGGCGTTTTTAATGGAAAAATTCTAGTGGACAAAATTGCACAAAAGACCAATGCATTTCAGCAAAACAACAATATTTTGATTGATGATAAAGCGACTATCAACACCAAACCACAATTAGAAATTTTTGCAGATGATGTAAAATGTTCACATGGGTGCACTGTAGGACAATTGGATGAAGAAGCGCTTTTTTATTTGCGTTCCCGTGGCATTCCAAAAAAAGAAGCAAAGGGTTTGTTGACTTATGCGTTTGCCAACAACGTACTGCAAAGTGTGCAACTCCCATCATTGAAAAAAAGAATCAATCAACAGATAGCAAATAAACTTGGGGTTAATTTAGGATTTGAAATATAATTATGGAAAACCTAACAGCTATAAGAAATGATTTTCCAATTTTAAAGCGAAAAGTAAATGGTCAACTTTTGGTCTATTTTGACAATGCGGCTACCTCTCAAACTCCAACAAAGGTGATAGAGACCATAGCGCACTACTATGAAAACTATAATGCTAATATTCATAGAGGAGTGCATGCTTTAAGTCAAGAAGCAACAGAGGCTTATGAACTTGCGAGAAAAAAAATACAAACCCATTTCAACGCCGCTCATGCCCATGAAATTATTTTCACTTCTGGAACCACCCACGCAATAAATATTGTAGCCTCAGGATATGCAGAACTATTACATGAAGGAGATGAATTATTGGTTTCTGCTTTGGAACATCATTCTAACATTGTGCCCTGGCAAATGCTTTGCGAAAAGACAGGTGCTCTTTTGAAGGTAATCCCAATGACACCCCAAGGCACCTTAGACATGGACGCTTTCGAAGAGTTGCTCTCTGAAAACACTAGATTAGTATTTGTCAATCATGTGTCTAATGCTTTAGGTACCATAAACCCAATAGAGCGTTTGATTTCAATGGCTCATCATTTCGGGGCTAAGATATTAATTGACGGTGCACAGGCGTCACCGCATATCAAGGCAGATGTTCAAGAGCTTGATGTTGATTTTTATGTGACCTCAGCCCATAAACTTTGTGGACCAACAGGGGTGGGTATTTTATATGGAAAAACTGAATTACTCAATTCATTACCTCCTTATCAAGGTGGGGGTGAAATGATTGCAGAAGTGACTTTTGAAAAGACAACCTATGCAGATTTGCCTCACAAATTTGAAGCGGGGACACCCAATATTGCTGGAGGGATCGCTTTTGGAGCAGCTCTTGACTACATGAATAATATTGGCTATGATACCATTGCCCAATATGAAGATGAGCTGTTGCATTATGCTACAACAAAATTAAAAGCAATCAATGGTGTAAAAATATATGGTGAAGCCCCCCAGAAAACTGCCGTCATTTCATTTACTATAGAAGGCCTACATCCCTATGACGTAGGTACTATATTAGATCAGTTGGGCATTGCAGTTCGCACGGGCCATCACTGTGCTCAACCTATAATGGACTATTATGAAATTCCTGGAACTATTCGTGCCTCTTTTTCTTTTTACAACACTTTCCAAGAAATCGATCGGCTCATTGCTGGGGTAGAAAAAGCAATTCAAATGTTGCTATAATTCAATATCTTGAAGTTATGAAAACGATTAAAGAAGCACAACAAGAAATAATTGAAGAATTCAGCTTTTTTGAGGACTGGATGCAACGCTACGAACATATGATTGAATTGGGTAAAAGCTTACCTTTAATTGATCCAAAATATAAAACAGAAGACCATATTATTAAGGGCTGTCAAAGCAAAGTTTGGGTTCATGCCGATTTGAATGAAGCAAAACTTTATTTCACGGCAGATAGTGATGCCATCATCACAAAGGGAATTATAGCCATATTAATTCAAGTCTATTCTGGCCAGGCACCTCAAGAAATTTTAGCTGCAGAAACAGATTTTATTGACCGAATTGGATTAAAAGATCACCTATCACCCACCAGAGCAAACGGCCTAGTGTCAATGATCAAACAAATCAAATTGTATGCCCTTGCCTTTCAAACTCAAATTCAATAACAATGGAGGATAATACTACAGCAACTGCTGAATTAGGAGATAAAATTGTGAATGTATTAAAGACTATTTATGATCCAGAAATTCCCGTTGATATTTATGAATTAGGATTGATCTATGATGTGTTTGTTAACGAAGCTGACGAAGTAAAGATTTTGATGACCCTCACCACGCCCAACTGTCCAGTTGCTGAAACGCTTCCTGTAGAAGTTGAAGAGAAAGTGAAATCATTGGATGAGGTTAAAGATGCAGAAGTAGAAATTACTTTTGACCCCCCTTGGAGTCAAGATTTGATGAGTGAGGAAGCTAAGTTAGAATTAGGAATGCTTTGAAATGGCTGATTCAATTGAGAACAAAGTAGCCCAAAGTGCACTGGTGCAATTCGATTTAGAGGACTACTATCCTCAAGGAGTCAGAACCCTTTTGGACCTTTCACAATGGTTGGAACAAGGTTTTATTTTAAGAGAAAAAGACTATCGCACTCAATTAAAAGCTCACGACTGGAGTGCATATCAAAATCATTTTATAGCCTTACATTGTAGCACTGAAGCAATAATTCCAGCTTGGGCAACACTTTTGATAACAACTTATTTAGCTCCTTATGCTAAAAAAATTATTCATGGTGATCTAACGCAATTAGAAAATACTCTATTTTCTGATTGGATGGCCACTTTTGATTGGGATGATTTTGAAGGAAAACCAATTATGATTAAGGGTTGCTCAAACAAACCGATCCCAGAAAATGTTTTAGTGCAACTCATTCAAAAACTTCAACCCATTGCAAAAAGTCTTTTTTATGGAGAGGCTTGTTCTTCTGTACCACTTTGGAAAAGGTAAATTTTCATGGTACAACAAAAGCAAAAAATTTTAATCTGCACCTATTATTGGCCACCCTCAGGGGGTTCAGGAGTGCAACGGTGGCTTTATTTTGCCAAACACCTTAAGAACTTAAATTGGGAGCCTATAGTAATTACAGTCAGAGAAAACCTTGCAGCTTTTCCTGAAGAGGACAAAAGTTTACTGGATTTAGTTGAAGGAATTAGAGTGTATCCTACAAAAACCAAAGAACCGCTTCAATTGTACAGTCGTATATTCCCAAAAACAGGTATACCAAAAGGTGCTGTAGCCAGGCAAACTTTTTTTCAGAGACTAGCAGCATGGGTTCGGGGTAATTTTTTTATACCTGATGCACGAAAAGGATGGGTGCCATTTGCACTAACCCAAGCCAAAGAATTGTTGACAACAGAAAATATTTCTCAATTAGTCACTACTGGCCCACCTCATTCAACCCATCTCATTGGGTTGTCTCTAAAGAAAGAGTTTGATCTACATTGGATCGTAGATTTTCGTGATCCGTGGTCAGACTTGTTTTATAACAAAGAATTATATCGAAGTCGAAATGCACAACAAAAGGATAAGCATCTTGAGAGAATTGTTTTAGAAACCGCTGATACTATTCTAACTACTGTAGGGGGTGATTTTCACCAAAGCCTTCAAGAAAAAGTCACCAAAAAATTAACCCTTCATGCCTTGCCCAATGGCTATGATGCTGAATTGATGGCACAATCAAAATCCAAAAAGCCTAAAAAGTTTCATTTCGTTTTCGCTGGTCTCTTAACGAAGAACCAAGCTTATCGAGAAGTATTAAATGCGATACAAAACTTTGTTTTTAAAAACAAGGTGAAAAACATTAGATGGACCCTTGCGGGTTCAATCGACCAGCATATTCTTCACGAAATTCAGGAGGCTTTACCTGAAGTGGAGATCGTTTATTTGGGTTATGTGAGCCATGAAAAAGTAGTTGAGGTAATGAAAAGTGCTCATCTACTCCTTAATTTTATTTTTGAAGGAGCTCATAAAAATATGCTATCCGGCAAATTAATAGAATATCTTGCCACACAAAATCCAGTATTATCTATTGGGGAACCTCACTCTCCAGCTGGAAAATTTTTAGCACAAGGGAGCAATTCAAAAATGATTAGGCCCAATGATAGTAAAGAAATAGTGGCATTTATTGAAAAAATATTTAATGAAAAAGAGGAGGCAACTAATTATTTTCCTGAATTGATAAAATGGAGTCGAGAAGCCTTGACTAAAAGGCTAAGTGAGGAAATTTTACTAAATCTAAAAACCAATTAGATAGTCCTTGGAATTTAAATTAATCGATGGGCTTTTATGATAAGAAAATAGCCACAGTCTTAATGCTTAATAAACCAATTATTTGCTTGAATGAGTTCCCAACATTTTTTGGGCATAAGATGAGAAGCATTTTTTCCAGAATCTAAAAGCTCTCTAATGGCAGTGGCAGAATAAGAAACTAGTGGAGCCTCTAAATGAATAATATTTTTATGACTATAATAGGGTTCTTTGAGCGAATAATTTTTCCGAGGATAGACATAAATGGGATAGGTATCCATTAATTTTTGATGGTCTTTCCATCGATCAAATTGTGCAACATTATCTGCGCCCAATAAAAGTGAGAAAGAAAAATTTGGATACTTTTCTTCTAAGGCTTCAAGTGTTTCGTTAGTATAGTGAGGGGCAGCTCGTTCAAACTCAATCTGGCAAACGGAATAGAATTTACTTTCGCTAAGTGCTTGTTTGAGTAACTCTAGGCGTATTTCATTGGGCAACAAATCGTCTTTTGCTTTTAATGGATTTTGTGGACTCAAAACAAACCAGACTACCTCTACTTGTGATTTCTCCAAAAAATAGTGAGCCACTTCCAAATGTCCATTATGAACAGGGTTGAATGAACCAAAATATAAACCAACACGTTTCATGAGATAAAAATAGCCAATCTCTTATAAATCTAAGAACTCTCTCACCAAACGAGAGGCTTCCTGTTTAGCCAAAGCTAAATTATCATTCAATAAAATCACATCAAAATCTTTGGCACGGGTCATCTCTTCGGTAGATTTTTCCATCCTCTGTGCTATTTTCTCTTCGGTCTCAGTACCCCTAGACCGCAACCTTTGTTCTAAAGCGTTGAGTGACGGAGGACTCACAAAAAGAGCTAGTGTTTGATCTGGAAATTGGTGCTTAATATTGAGTCCACCTACAACATCAATATCAAATAAAACATGTTTGTTTTCTGACCAGAGACGCTCAATTTCAGATTGATAAGTGCCATAATAGGTTCCTGCATAAACCTCCTCAAACTCTACAAATGCCTTTTCTTCAATTTTTTGCTGGAACTCTTGCTCTGTAATGAAATAATAATCTTCACCATTTACCTCACCTTTTCTAGGCAGTCTTGATGTTGCTGAAATGGAAAAGCCTAAGGGTAAATTATCAGTGAGTAAATGATGTACGAGCGTGGTTTTACCACTCCCAGAGGGTGCTGAAAAAACAATAAGCTTACCTACATCCAATCACAAAACATTTAGTAATTGTTCTTTTATTTTTTCAAGTTCGTCTTTCATTTGCACTACCACCTTTTGGAGTGCAGCATGATTCGCTTTAGAACCAATAGTATTGATTTCTCGCCCCATTTCTTGAGAAATAAACCCCAGCTTTTTCCCATTTGGAAAATCATTTTGCAAGACCTCTTCAAAATAAGCCAAATGTTTTTTTAAACGCACTTTTTCTTCAGTGATATCGTACTTCTCAACATAATATATCAACTCTTGTTCTAAACGATTTTCATCTATTTCAGAAGTCATTTCTGCCAAAGCCTTTTGCAATTTTTCTTTAATTAATATGGCTCTTTCAGGGTCTAATCGTTTGACTTCAACTAAGAGCTTGGTGAGGTTACTTTGTCTGTGTTTTAAATCAACGGCAAGAGCTTTTCCTTCCTCTGCTCTAAAATCATTAACTTTTAGAAGCACTTCATCTAACAATTCAAAGAGTGCATTTTGGGTAGATTTTTCGAGGGTTTTATTTTCGTTTGAAAGAGTCTCTGGTAAACGCATAGCAATAGGTAAAAGCTGCTCTACTGGAGTCTCACTAATGGTCTCCAATTGAGCTAGATAACTCTTAACTACTCCCTGATTTATTTTAGCAGGTGCTTGTTCCCCCTGAAAATCTAAATAGATTGAGACATCTATTTTACCTCTACTTAAACTGTTAGAAATTTTTTTCCGAAGCAAGGGTTCAATTTCACGAAGGCTGTTATGCGTTCTCAGATTGAGATCTAAACTTTTGCTATTTAGTGTCCTTATTTCAACATTGATTCCAAGAGTATCGCTCTGGGTTTCTCCTTTTCCAAAACCCGTCATGGAATAAATCATAAACTAAAGTTCTTTAATTTTTATATTGCGATAAGCGACTCTGTCATCATGATCTTGCAGTCCAATTCTACCAGTGTGGAATTCTCCGAAGCCATTAAAGCTAGGCGATTTAAACTTTGAGTTTTCAATCAGGTCTTGCCATTCCTCACCATAAAGTGGAAATTCAACTATCAGTGAGCCATTCAAATCTACGCTTCCTTTATTGTTTTTATAATCAATAGTAATTAGAAAATGATTCCATTCTCCTGCAGGTCGCGTCATATCAGCAATGGGTTGCACCATATCATAGAGGGAGCCTGCTTGGTGATAGTTCGGACGTACTTTTGCATCTGGGTGTCTCTTATTATCTATAACCTGAATCTCAGGTCCTGTAATGTAAGGCATGCCAAATTCTGGCGCCTCATTTACGGCCCAAAAAACACCACTATTTCCTTTTCGCATGATGTTCCATTCAATCGATAATTGAAAATTGGTGAAGGTTTTATCGGTAACAATGTTTTGATACGGATCTCCTTTTAGCTTTTTACTAGGGTCAAAAACTAATGCCCCGTCTTCAACAATCCATACGGGCTCTTTTTTAGAATTGTAGAGGTGCCAACCCTCTAAATCTTCACCATTGAAAAGTGAAACCCATTCATTTTGGTCAGTTTGTGCTTCGGCTACATACTGAAACATTAAATATAGTATCAGTAGAGGAGATAAAAGCTTCATCAAATAAAAAATTAAAGGTTTAAAATATTTCTCAAATGTTGTTCGTCAATTTCGCCTCCAGCAAAATCATCGAAGGTTTTTTGAGTAGCCTCAATGATGTGGCTTTGGATGAAAGGTGCTCCCTCTCTAGCCCCTTGCTCTGGACTTTTAATACAGCATTCCCATTCCATCACAGCCCAAACATCGCAACCATATTCGGTGAGTTTCGTAAAAATGGTCTTAAAATCAATTTGACCATCTCCAGGGGAGCGATAACGCCCTGCGCGGTCGATCCAATCACCATATCCGCCAAAAGCTCCTTTTTTCCCATTGGGCTTAAATTCAGAATCTTTGACGTGAAAAGATTTTATAAATTCATGATAATGATCAATGTATTCTATATAGTCCAATTGTTGTAAAACAAAGTGGCTTGGATCGTAAAGTATATTGACGCGCTTGTGATTATTTGTCGCTTCTAAAAAGCGTTCAAAAGTGACTCCATCATGAAGGTCTTCTCCAGGATGTATCTCGTAACAAGCATCCACTCCACATTCATCAAAAACGTCAAGAATGGGTAGCCAACGGTTGGCTAATTCTTTAAATCCTAGTTCAACCAATCCTGCTGGACGTTGAGGCCAAGGATGCCATGTGTGCCATAAAAGCGCTCCAGAGAATGTAGCGTGGGTAGTCAGTCCCAAATTTTGACTGGCACGTGCTGCTTTTTTCATCACGTCTATAGCCCACTCTGTGCGTGCCTTTGGATTATTTTTAACTTGATCAGGAGCAAAATTGTCAAACATTAGATCGTAGGCAGGGTGCACCGCAACGAGCTGACCTTGCAAGTGTGTAGAAAGTTCTGTGATCTCAAGTCCATACGAATTTATTTTTCCTTTTAATTCGTCACAATAGGTTTTGCTTTCTGCGGCTTTGTCAAGATCGATTAAAAAGTTTTCCCAAGTGGGAATCTGAACACCCTTATAGCCTAAATCAGCTGCCCATTGGCACATACCGTCTAGCGAATTAAAAGGCGCTTTGTTATCTACAAATTGCGCTAAAAATATTCCCGGGCCTTTGATTGTTTTCATTGATTGTCCAAGCTTTGCCATGTGTTTCCGTTTTTATGTGATGCTACTACAGATTCTATAAAATTCATTCCACGTGCGCCTTCATAGAGGGTAGGATATTCTCCATTGAAGGCCTTTTCTCCTCGAAGCGCTTTTGCTACTCCTCGATAGATGTTGCCCATGGCATCGAAAATACCTTCAGGATGACCAGCGGGGAGTTTGGTTCCGTCATTAGCAAAATCAGAAGCATAAGCGTTTCCGGGTTTTATTACACGACGTGGTTCATCGTCTTTAAGGTGATATAGATAGTTTGGGTTTTCTTGTTCCCATCTAAATGCTCCTTTTCTTCCATAAATTGCTACGGTAAGACCATTTTCTTCACCAGTAGCAATTTGACTAGACCGTAATACACCTTTTACTGTATCAGAAAAGCGTACTAGTATTGTGCCATCTATATCTAATGGATTGTCTTCATAAAGCATATTTAAGTCGGCTAAAATCTCTTTGACCTCCATTCCAGTTAAATACTCAACCATATGAAAGGCATGGGTTCCAATATCACCAACACAAGAGCTTATTCCAGCTACTTTGGGATCTAATCGCCAAACACTTTTACGTTTTTCTCTGTCGTGAATAACAGGGTTGATCCACCCTTGGTAATATTGCAAATCTACCTTTTGAATTTCTCCCAACACACCATCAGCGATTAGTTGTTTCATATGGCGTACCATTGGATAACCCGTATAGGTATAGGTAACTGCAAAGACCGCATTGTGTTTCTTTTGAAGGGCAGCCAATTCAAGGGCATCTTCATAAGAAGTTGTCAGTGGTTTTTCACAAATAACATTAAATCCATTTTCTAAAAGTTTTTTAGCCATAGGATAGTGTAACACATTGGGAGTAAGCACTGAAACTACTTCTAAGCGTTCGTCTTCTGGCTTTTGGCTTTCTACGGCTATAAATTCATCAAAATCTTTATATACGCGGTCAGTATTGACCCCTATTTGCTTGGCAAAGGCAACGTTTTCTTCATAGTTAGGGTTAAAAACACCAGCTACAATCTCATATCGATCATACATATGTGCGGCTACGCGGTGAAGCACTCCTATCAAAGAATCGCCACCCCCACCTAAAATACCATGTCTAATTTTATTCATGTTGTTTTATTGTTTATTGGTTTGTTTCTAAAAGTAAATAAAAATAAGATTAAAACTGTAAATGCAAAAATGGAAGGTTTGAGCCATATTTGTTCCCAATCATGACCAGTAGGAAGAATATAATAGTCAGTGAGAGCACCCGCTATTCTGAAGCCTATTAACATGCCTAAACCATAAGTGGCAAGGGTAATTAGCCCTTGTGCAGCACTTCTGTATTTTTTTCCTGCTTTGGCATCTGTATAAATTTGTCCTGAAACAAAGAAAAAATCATAGCATATCCCATGGATAACAATTCCTAAAAAAAGCATCCAACTGCTTGTTTCAATGTTGCCAAAGGCAAATAGCAGATAGCGAATTCCCCATCCAAGAAGCCCGATAATTAAAGTGAGCTTAAAACCAAACCGCTTCAAAAAGAGAGGTAGAGCAAGTAAAAAAAGCAATTCTGAAAATTGCCCTAATGCCATTTTTGATGCTGCCGCTTCCATGCCCAACTCGTTTAAGAATTGATTAGCGTGTTGATAATAGAATGCTAATGGAATACAGACTAAGACAGAGGTGATAAAAAATAAAAGATAGGATCGATCTTTCAATAGGGCTAATGATTCAAGTCCTAGGAGAGATTTAAGATTGATTTTTTCGTTTTTATCTTTATGAGGGGGGGTGTTTGGGAGAAAGAAACTGTATAACCCTAAAAGAATGGAGGCCGCACCTGCCATAATAAAAGTGTTTTCAAGACTTAATGTTTTTTCCCAACCCAACTTGCCTATTGCAAGGCCCGCAGCGATCCACCCAAGTGTACCTAGAGTTCTGATAGCAGCAAATTCTTCAGAAGGATCTTTCATTTGCCTAAATGCTACTGCATTGACCAGCGCAAGCGTTGGCATGAATAAAATCATGTACGACAATACAAAGGGGTAGAATAACGAAAAAGAATTTTGATTGGCAGCTACAATAAGCAATACACCCCCTAAAAGATGCAATACACCAAGCAATTTTTGAGCAGCAAAATAACGATCTGCAATAAGTCCTATAATAAAAGGAGCAATTAGCGCTCCTATGGACTGGGTTTCGTAAGCTAGGGCTAAATCAATTCCACTAGCGCTAAAAGTTTGTGTTAGATAGGTTCCCATCGTAACATACCAGCCCCCCCAAATAAAAAACTCGAGGAACATCATTGTGGCTAGCTGGATTTTAACGCCTATTTTCACCTCAGACTTGAGCTCCCACTTTTAAAAGAAGATCCCTTGTAGCCTTAATACCCTCCACTTCTGAAAGCTCACTACCCTCATATTCTACTCCAATAAAACCAGAATAGCCTGAAGACTTCACAATTTTGAGCATTCGCATGTAGTCAGTGTTTTTTTCATTGCCTTCAGAATCAAAATCGTGTGATTTAGCACTCACCCCAAAGGCCTTAGGCATCATTTCCGTTGTGCCTTTGTAACGATCGTACTCATTTAAACAAGCATCATTGGAATCTTTTTCGATACAAAAATTTCCAAAATCGGGAAGTGTACCACAATTTGACATGTCAGCCCCATTAATTGCTTCCATTAACAAATCGGCTTTTGAGGTCAAATTTCCATGATTTTCTACAATAATATTGATGTTATAGGGCGCTGCAAAAGTGGCAAGCGCTTTTAAACTGGCAATACTGTTTTGTTTCCAAAGGTCAGGGTCCTCTTCACCATAAAGATTTAATCGAACAGAATGGCAATTCATAGCACTTGCTGCTTTGATCCATTTTTTGTGGTTTTCAATGGACTGAACTCTTTCTTTTTCGTTAGAAGAAGAAAGATCACCCTCATCATCTATCATGATGAGTAAATTTTCCATTCCGTGTTTTTGAGCTTCAAGATTTGATTTTGTTATGAATTCCTGCATCCCTTTTTTTATATTGTTGGGGTCAAAGAGATCAGCATAGAATCTGCTGACATATTCTAGGCCTTCAAATCCCCACCCTTTTGCTAATTTTGCAAACTCGTAAGGATTTAGGCCGTCTTCCCTTATTGAGCGGTGGAGTGACCACTGTGCTAGGCTTAATTTAAAAAACATAGCTGGGGTTTCAGCCACCATTTTTTCAGTAGGTTTATTCTTACAAGAAATCATGCTTAAAGAAGAAACACCTACCCCTGCATAACAAAGTCGTTTTAAAAAAGTTTCTCTATTCATTTTAGTTTCTGTTTAATGTTGTCCGAATTATTATCGAAATGTAATGAAATTATTACCAAGGTTATAGAATTTCTCTATATTTGACAATACCAGAAGTAAAAACAAGCAAAAATTAAGTATTACATGGAGAATGAATTTGACGCAATAGTCGTTGGTACAGGTGTCAGCGGTGGATGGGCTGCGAAAGAATTGTGTGAAAAAGGGTTAAAAACACTAGTTCTTGAGCGAGGAAGAATGCTCAAACACATTGAAGATTACACCACAATGAATGATGATCCTTGGGATTATGAACACGGAGATGTAATCACCAAAGAGATCAGAAAAAGACAACCAAAACAAAGCAGAACGAACTATGTCAATAGTGTCTCAACTAGCCATTTATTTGTTGATGACCTAAAACATCCTTACAATGAAGTCCAAAAATTCAATTGGATTCGTGGATATCATGTAGGAGGGAGATCACTTACTTGGGGAAGACAATCTTATCGCCTCACAGACTTTGACTTCAAGGCCAACGCAGAAGACGGAATTGCAATTGATTGGCCCATTCGCTATAAAGACCTAGCACCATGGTATCATTATGTGGAAGAACATATTGGGGTGAGTGGCGAAAACGTAGGTTTGCCTCAATTTCCTGACGGCAATTATTTAAAGCCAATGGAACTCAATTGTGTTGAGCATGACCTCAAAACTGCAGTAAACAAAAAATATAAAGACCGTATTGTCACCATTGGAAGGGTGGCACACATCACTGAAGGCGAAAAACCAGGAGCAGGAAGAATCAATTGCCAATTTCGAAACCGCTGTAGGAGAGGATGCCCATTTGGAGCTTATTTTAGTAGTAACTCTTCCACCTTGCCTATGGCTGAAGCAACAGGTAATATGACCCTCAGACCCCATTCTGTTGTGTCTGAAGTGCTATATGATGCTGATCAGAAAAGAGCAACAGGAGTTCGGGTTATTGATGCTGAGACAAAGGAAGTTATTGAGTTTAAAGCAAAAGTAATCTTTCTCTGCGCTTCTGCGGTAGCTTCATCTTCCATATTGATGCAGTCTAAATCAGACCGTTTTCCTAACGGAATGGGAAATGATTCAGGAGAATTAGGACACAATTTGATGGATCACCATTTTCAAGTTGGTGCTGAAGGTTTAATGGAAGGATATGAAGACAAATACTATACTGGTAGAAGACCTAACGGTATATATGTGCCACGCTTTCGAAATATTGGAGGGGCCACTAATCAAAAAGATTTTATACGTGGATATGGTTATCAAGGCGGCGGAGGTCGAGGAGGTTGGTCTTCAAAAGTGGCTGAACTTGGTTACGGTGCGGAATTCAAAGAAGCTTTAACAGAACCCGGCAGTTGGTCATTAGGTATGACTGGTTTTGGGGAAGTGTTGCCTTATCACGAAAATAAAATGGTGCTCAATTATGACAAACTTGATGAATGGGGTCTCCCTACCGTCACCTTTGACGCAGGCATCAAAGAAAATGAATTGAACATGAGAAAAGACATGGGTCAACAAGCTGCTGAAATGTTAGAGGCAGCAGGAGCTAAAAATGTCAGGATAAATGACAGTGAATACATTTTAGGTAATGGAATACATGAAATGGGAACAGCCCGAATGGGACGCGATCCTAAAACATCTGTATTGAATGCAAACAATCAAGTGCATGGTGTGCCTAATGTTTTTGTTACTGACGGAGCTGCTATGACATCTGCAGGAAATGTAAACCCTTCATTGACATACATGGCGCTAACGGCAAGAGCAGCTAATTTTGCCGTCGAAGAATTGAAAAAAATGAACTTATAAAAATTTAAACATATTAGTACAATGGATAGAAGAAAAGTATTGCAAAACATGGGATGGGGCCTTGGAGCTGTTGCTACCACACCCGCAATCTCAAGTCTATTTCAAAGCTGCCAAACAGCACCATCGTGGACACCAAAGTTTTTTGCTGCCTCACAATGGAATATGATTAACGAGTTGATGGAACTTATAATACCGGAGACCGATATACCTGGTGCCAAATCGTTAAAACTTGCTGCATTTTCAGATGCTTACATTGACGCAGTTCTGAATGAAGATCGTCAAAAAGGGATTCGAAATTCTGCAGATGCCTTTGTGGCCCAAACCCTAAAAAGCACTGGAAAATCATCAATTGATGCTGTGAGTGTTGAAGAATTAGATGGGCAACTATCTAAATATTTAAAAGGAAAGACTCCCGAAGGAGAAGAACAAGCAGCAAAATTTGCACGTCAATTGCGTAGTTTTACTATCAGAGCATTTAAAACTAATGAGTACATTGGTGAAAATGTAATGGCATATGCACCTATCCCAGGTCAGCAAAAAGGTTGTGTAGATCTTATGGAAGCAACTGGCGGTAAAGCCTGGTCGCTATAACGTTCTCAAATATTCTGTAATAGCTCTGGCCTCTTCTTGCGTGAGGTTTTGATTGATCATCATCACATTATTGTATTCTTTGAGAAGAGCAATTGCTGTAGGATCCTGTTTTAACATTTCAGTGGGATTCAAAAGCATATTCATTACCCATTCAGGGCTGCGCCGCTCAAATAGGCCTTGCATGGCGGGACCTATCAGTTTTCTGTTAGTCATATGACATGCCATACACTTTTGTTTGAAAGCTGTTTCGCCTGTTGAAACCAGGGTAGCATCTATAGTTTCTGGCCATTCCATTTCTTTGATAGGACCAATGCCTTTGTTGCTTAAGTCAACTGGTACTGCCTCATTAGTTGTAGCACCAGAACTCATTTTTTCTTCTTTTTGGGTTCGATTATATTCAAATCCCTTTTTCTCTTTTTGAGTTTCTCCGCAACTAAACAATATCACAAGAAAAACGAAGCCAATTATTTTTTTCATCCCCTTTAATTTTTTCTAAAAATAGAAAAGAATAGCTTTATAAAAAAAATATACTTTGTTTTTAAAATCTTTTGAAATACGCTGGAATGATTTAGACGCGAATCGTCATCTTGCCAATGTCACTTATTTAGGCTATGCTTCAGAAACAAGAATGGGTCTTTTAAACACCCTGGGTCTAACACATAAAAGTTTGATGGCAATGGACATTGGCCCTATTATTTTTAATGAAAGCCTAACCTATTTTAAAGAAGTCCTACCCGATGATACTATTCGTGTTTCTTGCGAATTAGCTGGGCTGAGTGATCATGGAGCCTTCTTTTCATTTGTCCATAATTTTTATAACAGTGAAGGAAAAAATGTAGCTCAATGTAAAATGATGGGGGGTTGGATTGATCTTAACTCAAGAAAGCTAGCTCCTTTGCCAAAAGAGATGTGGGTTCATTTTGAAGCCCTCCCAAAAACAAAAGACTTTAAAAAATTGACCCCTGCGGATACACGAAACTCGAACATAAAACCAAAACACCTAGACAATAACTAGACAAACAGTTCGTCTGAAGTAAATAGAGTGTTTGACTGTTTCTATTCAGAAATTATTTTTTGTTGTCGTTTTTTAGAGACCAAATAGACACCTAGAAAAACCATAAAACAAGCCAACACTTTGATCCAGTCCAATTGATCGTTGCCTGTAAATAAGGCATATAAAATGGCCAATAAAGGTTGTAAGTAGGTAAAAGCTCCAATAGTAGTTGCGTTTAGCGTTTTTAGCGCGAATACATTTAAAAAATAAGCAAAAAAAGTAGTCCCTAACACGACATAACCCATGCGCCAAAGAGCATCAAAGGGTAAATTAGACCAATCGACTGCTAGAAATTCATTGATAGTGACAGGAAAAGTTAATACTATACCAATGGGAAAAATCCATTTCATTAGCGTAACGGTATGGTATTTTTGTGTTAGGGGTTTTATAATTACCAAATAAGCACCAAAACAGGTTGCATTGATAAGGAGCATTATATTCCCTAACGGAATATTGGGAGCATTTGGGGTTTGGGTAGGAGTGTTATTAAAAATTAATGCCAGTGCTCCTATGAAACCCAAAACTATGCCGATTACTTTAAGTGTTGTTAGCCGTTCTTTTAAAAAGAGAGCAGATAAAATTAAAATTATGATTGGAGTGAGCGTGACTATGACACCACTATTGATAGGTGTAGAAAGTTCTAGCCCTTTAAAAAACATAAGCATATTGATGCACATACCAAAAAGAGCTGCGATAAAAAGGCGTTTAAAATCTTTTTTAGAAACTCGTTCTTTCGGAAAAAAAGGGCTCACCATCCAAAACAAAATGGATGCCCCTAAAACCCGTAACATAATAAATCCAAAAGCACCTATATGATTTGGCATTACTACTTTAGCGACAGTATGGTTAAGACCATAAATGGTAGTGGCCCCAAGGGCGGCCAGAAGGGCAAGATTTCTACTGCTCATTTAAAAAGGCATTGGCAGCGGCAACTACCTCAGGACTGTTGCCTATGAAAATGTGTCTATCATAACACAAAACAGGTCTTTTTAGAAAACTATAATGCTCGAGTAATAATTGCTTGTATTGCTTTTCACCTAGCTTTTGGTCTTTCAAATTACGTTTTTTATAAAGTTGTGCTCGCCGGCTAAAAAGCGCTTCGTAACTCCCAGACAGTTTATATAATTGCTCCAGTTGAACTTCGTCTAGAGGGTTTTTTTTAATATCGACTTGCTGAATATTTACAGTAAGCGGAAGCGTTTTGAGAATTTTTTTACAGGTGGAACAACTACTTAAATAATAAAAAACAGGCATCACTAAGAATTGATACTGCAAAGAAAATCATTTTTATAGAACAGAGAAGGCATTTCTGGAATTTGCAATACCTTTACAGGGGCAAATTTGAATAGTTTATGAAGAAAAAAATGCATTTCAATAGCGCTACAATCCATGGTGGACAAGCACCAGATAAAGCCTATGGAGCTGTTATGCCTCCGATATATCAAACTTCTACATATGCACAGACAACCCCGGGAGGGCATCAAGGGTTTGAATATAGCCGCACGCATAACCCAACAAGAAAAGCATTGGAACAGGGGCTTGCAAGTATAGAAAATGGTGAACATGGTTTGGCTTTTGCCTCTGGCCTTGCTGCTATGGATGCCGTGATGAAATTGCTTCGCCCAGGAGATGAAGTCATCTCTACCAATGATCTCTACGGAGGATCCTATCGCTTATTCACAACAATATTTAAACCTCTTGGACTTCAATTTAAGTTTGTGAATATGCAAAACAGCGAAAATATAGTGGCAGCGATTTCAAATAAAACAAAACTTATTTGGGTAGAAACACCCACAAACCCCACCATGCAAGTAGTGGATATTGAAGCCATAGCGGCTATTGCTAAAAAAAATAACATCCTCGTTGCCGTAGATAATACCTTTGCCTCACCCTATATTCAGCAGCCCTTAACTTTGGGAGCAGATATTGTAATGCATTCTGCTACTAAATATTTAGGGGGTCATTCTGATCTAATTTTAGGTAGTTTAGTAGTTAATGATGCTGACCTTTCCGAGCGCTTAGCCTTTATTCAAAATGCCAGTGGGGCTGTTCCTGGCCCAATGGATTGTTTTTTGACATTGAGAGGAATCAAAACACTTTCCGTACGAATGCAAAGGCATTGTGAAAATGCAGCTGCTATTGCTCATTTTTTGAATGAGCATCAAAAAATTGAAAAGGTTTATTGGCCGGGCTTTGAAAATCATCCGAACCACCATGTTGCCAAAAAACAAATGAAAGATTTTGGTGGCATGCTTTCTTTTGTCACTAAAGGAGCTGATTATGATGCGGCAATAAAAATTGTAGAACGTTTAGAAATGTTTACCCTTGCTGAATCATTGGGGGGTGTAGAAAGTTTGGCCGGTCATCCAGCAAGTATGACCCATGCCTCAATTCCAAAAACGATTAGAGAAGAAAGTGGTGTGGTAGATGCCCTAGTTCGTCTTAGTGTCGGTATAGAAGATGTTCGCGATTTAATTGCGGATTTAGAGCAGGCAATTAGTTGAAATGGTTCTTCCAAAGAATAAAAAAATTTATTTTGCTTCTGATCAACATTTTGGAGCCCCAAATGGTAAAGAAAGTAGAATAAGAGAGCTGAAGTTTATCAATTGGCTTGACACTATAGCTAAAGATGCACATGCTCTCTATCTCCTTGGTGATCTTTTTGATTTTTGGATAGAATATAAAAAAGTTGTTCCTAAAGGGTTTGTTCGTGTATTAGGCAAACTCGCAGAGCTGGCCGATGCGGGAATAAGAATCCATTACTTTGTTGGAAACCACGATCTTTGGATGCAGGACTACTTTGAAGTAGAATTAAACATACCCGTACACCACGCACCGCTTGAAATGATCTGGAATGACAAAACCTTTCTCATCGGTCATGGAGATGGTTTAGGCCCAGGTGACAATGGCTACAAAAGAATGAAAAGAGTTTTTACTAATCCTTTGGCACAAGCCTTATTTAGATGCTTACCTACCCGCTGGGGGATAGGGCTTGGTCAATATTTATCTCTTAAAAATAAAATGATTTCTGGAGAAGAAACGCCCCATTTTTTAGGGAACGATAAAGAATGGCTTGTTCATTATTGTCAAGAAAAAGAAAAAGAAAAAAAACGGCACTACTACATTTTTGGTCATCGCCATTTGCCTCTTAATATTTCTATAGATGATGGCGCCACCTATTTTAACTTAGGTGATTGGATTGTACATGACACTTATGCAGTTTTTGATGGCTATAAAACAGAACTAAAAACATGGACCCCAACCCATGATTGAACAAAAAAATTTAGAATTAGAAAAAACTATTTTGGTGGGTATTGTCAATTCCAACCAAGATAGCGAGCAATCAAATGAGTTTTTAAATGAACTCGCTTTTTTATCTCATACAGCAGGTGGAGAAGTTTGCCAACGGTTTGTGCAACGCATTGAGGTGCCTCACCCAAAAACTTTTATAGGATCGGGTAAAATGGAGGAGGTAGCTCGATTTGTGAAGGCACATGAAATTTCTACCGTAATTTTTGATGACGAATTATCCCCAGCTCAACAAGGAAATATCGAAAAGTTGTTGCGGTGCAAAATTCTAGATCGGACCGGCTTGATTTTAGATATTTTTGCTCAACGAGCTAAAACCAGCTATGCCCGAACACAGGTTGAACTTGCTCAATATGAATATTTATTACCCCGCTTGAAAGGACTTTGGACGCATCTAGAACGTCAAAGGGGGGGTATCGGAATGCGTGGCCCTGGTGAAACAGAGATTGAAACGGACCGGCGTATCGTACGAGATAAAATTGCCTTATTAAAAAAGAAATTGGTCATTATAGATAAACAAATGGCTACTCAAAGAGGCAATCGTGGGGCACTAGTGAGGGTAGCTTTGGTGGGTTATACGAATGTAGGTAAGTCTACCTTAATGAATGTTATAGCCAAGAGCAAAGTGTTCGCAGAAAACAAACTTTTTGCTACTTTAGATACGACCGTTCGTAAGGTGGTATTAGGAAACCTACCCTTTTTACTTAGTGATACAGTTGGCTTTATCAGAAAATTACCTACACAACTAGTTGAATCTTTTAAAAGTACTCTCGATGAGGTGAAAGAGGCTGATTTGCTTTTACATATAGTAGACATTGCTCATTCAAATTTTGAGACACATATTGATTCTGTCAACCTAATTTTGAAAGAAATTGGATGTTTAGATAAGCCTACCCTCATTGTCTTCAATAAAATCGACTCCTACCACGCAGAACCTTGGGATGAATCCGATTTGACCATCCAAAAATCCACAAAACATTTTAGTATAGAGGAATGGGAACAAACGTGGATGCACCGTATGAATGGAAATACACTTTTCATTTCTGCAAAGAGCAGAGAAAACTTAGAGATATTTAGACAAAAGGTCTATCAAGCGGTTCGAAAAATTCATGTGACCCGATTTCCCTACAATCATTTTCTCTATCCGGAGGTTGTAGAGGAATAAGTTTTACCTCGGTGATTCTCTGAAGGAAAACTTTTTATGTAAAATTCAAGTATCACAGCATGGACAACTAGGACGTAATTATACACTTGCATTGATGTATAGGTTTTAAAAAAAGGGTGTTTCCCTGTTTTTATAATTCTAATCCTAAAACAACATAAACAGGAAAGTGATCAGAATAGCCATTGAGCAATTGCCCTTTTTGAGTGGTTCTATAGGGATAGCCTTTATATCGGCCTTCTGGCGTTTGTAAATAGAGAGGATTAAAGATTTTAGTAGTCAAATAAAAAAGGTGATCCCTAGATTTGAAAGACTCACTCAATAAAATTTGATCAAACAAATGCCAGCGGTCGTTGTAAGCAAGCGAGCCAACCCCTTTTGCGTAGAGCGTAATCATGGCATTAAAAAGGGGCTCATTATATTCTTCTACCAAACTTTTTTGAGGTTGGGTTAAAAGCCGTACACTCTTATTATCAGGGTTGTCATTAAAGTCACCCATAACAATAATTTGAGGTTTTGGAGTGAGTCGTTCCAAAGAATCTTTAATTCTACTTTGCAATCTTGCCGCAGCCATTCTTAATGGAGCACTCCTTTTAGCACCCCCTCGTCGAGACGGCCAATGATTGACCATAACCACTAAAGGTTTTCCTTCCAGAAATCCACTAACTACCAATTGATCACGTGTTGTGTTAAAATATTGTTTGCTTTCTGACTGTAAACGCAAACGATATTTTTTAGCAAAATCAATATGAAACAGCTGAGATTGGTAGAGTAAAGCGACGTCAATACCTCTTCTGTCTGGGGAATCAAAATGTATAATACTATACCCGTAAGGTACTAATTCATTCGTATTTAGTAGGGCTTCCAGAACCGTTCTATTTTCTATTTCGGCTAGGCCTAATAGTACAGGGGGCTTTTGTGAAGGGTTGTTTTTTAAAGCATCAATAACAGAAGCTATAAGAACTGCTTTTTGTCTAAAAGAAGCATTTGTCCAACTCTTTCTGCCATTTGGAGTATAGTCGTCATCAAAAGTCTTAGGATCATCTACAGCGTCAAAAAAATTTTCAACATTATAGAACCCTACACAAAATAATCGATATTCTTGAGCGTGGCCTAAATAAATGAAAAACAGAACAATGGGGAGTAAGAAGCGCATTTTGATTTGGTTTTTTCAAAAATAAATCAAATATTTAATTTTCAAACCTACTTACTTATGAGGACCCCATTCTTATTCTTCATGTTCTTCTGTGGGCAAATTTGGTCCCAAGAGTTACCCCTAAAAGGGCGATTACTTTCAGCCTTTGGTAATCCAATACAAGGATTGACTCTTCAAGTAAGCGGAACCACTTTTTCTTCTGTATCAAACAGCAATGGAGATTTTGAATTGAATTTGCCGGCAGAGAAAAAACAAGGACTTTTATTAGTCATTTCAGAGAGTATAACAATTCAAGAGATTCCTTTCAATATGCTTCCTCTTGATTTAGGAAATTGGATTGTGCCGCAGCAAGAATTGGATTGGCCCATTTTTTCTGCTGAAGACATGGGACTTTTTGAGGATGCTATGGAATCCTTTGACCGCCAACAAATTGGTAGTATTCTCCAAGCCAGAAAAAATTTATTCCTTAGCACAGCAGCATTTCAGTTCAGTGCTACCTTTTATCGTTTGCGCGGATTAGACAATTCAAATCAATTGGTTTATCTCAACGGAATATTGATGAATAAGGCAACAACTGGGACTCCAAGATGGCAACAATGGGGAGGTTTAAATGATTTTATTAATGCTACTCAAGAAATTTACTATGCTAATGCAACTCCCGACAATGGATGGGGTGGTTTTCAATCGACCACTCAAGTAAATTTACAGCCTTCACAATTGAGAAGTGGCACTAAAATTTCACAAGCTTTTACAAATAGCAATTATCAATCTCGAACTATGGCTTCTTATGTGCAGCACCCCAATGAAAAAGGGTGGGGATATAGTTTTTTGTTTTCTCGGCGAGTGGCAAAACAGGGATATCAAGAAGGTACCTTATACGATGCTTATTCATCAGCTGCTTTAGTAGAAAAGATTTGGAATTCTAAACACACCTCTTGGTTCACAGCGATTTATACCCCCACGCGAAGGGGAAAAAGTGCACCTATAACTCAAGAAGTTTTTGATTTAAAAGGGCAAAAATACAATCCATATTGGGGGTATCAGAAAGGAAAACTAAGAAACAGCAGAGAAACTTTTGTGACTACTCCTCTATTCTTTCTGAATCACCGCTGGGAGCCAAATAAAAAAACACTTTGGCAATTCAATGCGGGGTTTAGTTTTGGCCACCAATCTCAAAGTAGGGTGTTTTATGGGGGGCATGAACGTAATGGAGATTTTTTAGTTGGAGGAGGTCAAAATCCAGACCCAGTATATTATCAATTACTGCCAAGCTATGCATTGCGATTTCAGGACAAACCAGATTATGAAAAAGCCTATTTGGCAACTAGCCAGCTTAAAGAAAAAGGGCAATTCCCGTGGGAGGAGCTTTATCTTGGGAATTCAAAAACAGATGCTGCAATTTATGCCCTATATGAAGATGTTCAAAAGGAACAAAATGGGACCCTTGTTATACATCACAAAAGAAACCTATCTCCTTCATTGACACTCTATGCTGATGCTTTTATGAGTCAAAAGCACACATCTTTTTTTGCCACACCCACCGATTTATTTGGGGCAACATATTTATGGAACTATAATCCTTATGCATTGTCAATTGAGGCTTCACAAAATGATTTGAATCATCCTGATAAAAAAATAGCTAAAGGAGGTTCTTTTCTGTACAACTATTTGCTTGACACCAATCAACTAGGCGTATCATCAAAAGTAAAGTATAGTACAAAAGGTTTTGAAATGAACTGGCGTCTGACTGCAATTCATTATAGATATCAAAGAACAGGAATTTTTAAAAATGGTAATTTTCCTATATTATCTCATGGAAAAGGGAAAGTAGTTAATTTTAAACATCTACAATCTGCAATAGCCCTAAGGTATGCTTTTTCAGGAAGGCATAACCTCACATTCAATAACACTATATCACTAAAACCACCACCCCTAAGAGCGGTCTATGTCAATCCTAGGGAAAACCATAATAGAGTACCAAATCTTGATGAGAGTTATAATATTCATTTTGATTTAGGGTATCAGTGGCAAGCACCAAAGATTATTTTAGACTCTCACCTGTATGCTATAGCAAGAAAAAATCTCACAAAAATTGGTTTTTATTTTGCCGATGGAATAGGTGGAGATAATGCGCTCTTTATTCAAGAAATCCTCAAAGGTATGGAGCACCAACATTGGGGATTGGAGTTTGCATTGACGTATCATATTTTAACAGATTTAAAATTAATGGGAGTGGCAGCCTACGGGCAGTTTCGGTATGCTAATAATCCCGAACTTTTTTTATCAACCACTCCTAATGACGAAGCCGTTCAAGCAGGATTTGAAAATGGGTGGAAATCGATGGGTGTTTCTCAACTAAAAAATTATCGTCTTACTGGTGGCCCTCAGCAAGCTTACTCGATTGGGATTGAGTATCAAGATCCAAGCTATTGGAGATGGGCTTTGCACACGAATTATTTTGCGAAAGCCTTTTTATCTCCAAATCCACTCACCCGTTCTGCTAATTTTTACACAGATCTAAATGGAATCATTTTACCACATTTTGATTTGGAGCAAGCCAACACTCTTTTGAGACAAGAAGAGTTTCCGTCCTATTTTTTGTTAAACTCAACTTTTGGAAAATCCTGGCTTATACACAAACGTTATTTAGGTGTTTTTTTAAGTGTACAAAATATTTTAAATAAAGTGTATAAAACAGGAGGTTATGAACAGGGGCGTAATGCAAACTATAACAGTCTTTTAGAAGACCAGCAACGAACCATTCCCTTGTTTGCGCCCAAATATTGGTGGGGACGTGGCACAACCTTTTTTTTACAATTTTCTTTACGATTTTAATCATGAAAAAATTAATGATATTCCTTATACTCTTTGCGCTTCAATGTAGCCCACCTTCCAACTTTGAAGTCATACCTCCAATAATTGAATCACCACCAAAAGAAAACACAACCATTACTGCTATTGCTGAGCGCGTAAAACAAAGCGAAAGCGGTTTTATACATTTTAGTGAAACGGAGGAAATTTTATGGGTACGAGCTTATGTTATTAGTAGCGACGAAGGAGGTAATTTTTACAAAGAAATTTATTTACAGGACAAAACTGAAAAAGCAGCAGTAGGAATGCGTATTCTTTTAGATAAAACGGCACTTTATACACACTATGGACTAGGAGAAAAAATAATAATCAGACTTAATGGGATTGGGGCGGGCTATCACAGAGGAGTACTTTCAATAGGATCTTATCAGGTTGATGGAATAGCCTCATTAACCGAAACACAAATCAGTTCTCATATAATTCGTACTGACACAATTGAGGAATTAGTTCCTGAATCTACCCCAATAAATTCTATTGTTTCCCAAACGGTGGGAACACTTATTGAACTTGAAAATGTGCAATTTGGCAAAGGAGAAATAAACAAAACCTTTTCAGGTGAAGCTTTTGATACTTTTGATGGTGAACGACGCTTAGTGTCTTGTGAATACCAACAGAGCCTATTTTTATCGACTAGTAATTATTCCAAATTTAAATCGGTTGTCCTTGATAGTCTGTCAGGAACCATTAGTGGTATTTTAACTCGAGATTATTATGACAATAAGTATATTTTAAGAATCAACAGTCCTGCTCAAATCAATTTTCTTACCCCAAGGTGTGATTTGTTTTTTGAGATGCCTTTTGAAGAAGAAACCCTTGGCAAGTTTGAAAAAAAGGGATGGTTCAATTTTATTGAAAAAGGGAGCGTATATTGGAAAGTTTATGAAGATGCCAATTCCCTAGGGCAGTCATTGCAAATTGGTGCCTATCGTTCAGGAGACAAGGCCTCCGTTTGTTGGTTAATTACTCCAAATATTGACTTAAGTGGTTTAAATCTTCCTCAGTTAGCTTTTAGAACCTCTACCTCATTTGCAGACAAAAGTAAACTAGAGGTATTTTATAGCGTCAATTTTGAAGGTTCAATAGCAGGAATAAAAAAAGCAAAATGGAAGCGACTAAATGGCAGCATCGCATCTAAAGATGAGGATGATTTACTTTGGATCGATTCAGGGCTTCTAGCTTTGCCCGAAAAGGATAGAGTGGCTATTGCATTTGTCTATTCGGGTTCTAGCAAATCTGATTTTGACGGTACTTTTGAATTGGATGATATCCGCATTTTAGAAGGGCAGTAATATATCCATTTTCAAAAAACTAAATTGTCATTTAGAGGTTTAGGATAAATCATTTTCTCTGTGCACTATGCCGGCACTAGCTTGTTGGGTGGGCAATAGGAGCATGTCTGCCACATTCACATGAGGAGGTGCTTGAATCATAAAAACGATAGCGTGGGCAACATCTTCAGCGGTGAGGGGCTTTATTCCTTTATAAACTTGGTCAGCTTTATTTTGGTCTCCTTTAAAACGCACTAGCGAAAATTCCGTTTCTACCATACCAGGATGAATTATACCCACTCTAATATTTTCGCCTACTAAATCCATTCGCAAACCTTCCGTAAAAGAATCTACGGCAGCTTTGCTACTACAATAAACACTTCCCTTAGGATATGTTTCTTTAGCTGCAATCGAGCCAAGATTAATAATTTGCCCCTGTGGAGCAGTCAGCATCTGAGGAAGAAGGGCTTTGGTCACATACAATAATCCTTTGAGGTTGCTGTCTATCATGGCTTCCCAATCTTCTATTAAAGCTGTTTGAACAGGATCTAAACCGTGTGCATTTCCAGCATTATTTATCAAAACAGTGATGGGTGAAAATGCTTTAGGAATTGTTGCAAAAGAATCAAGGGCCGCTCTTTGATCAGATACATCAAAGGTCAGAGTCAGAGTAGGCACACGAAGTTCTTTAGCTAATTGAGCTAACCGTTCTTTACGTCTTCCACAAAGAATCAATTGATTGCCCTTATAATCTAAAGCTTTTGCTATTGCCCAGCCAATACCGCTCGTAGCACCCGTGATTACTATATTACTTTTACTCATTTTTTTAATTTTATGGTATAGGTTTTCCCGTTGCGGCCTCCAAGATCAAAAACCAATCCTGAAGGTCTAATTCAATTTGAAGGGCTTTAAGCATCGCTTTCCATCGTTGTGGCTCGGTGCTACCCAAAACAGGATATATTTTAGCAGGATGCTTCAACAGCCAAGCTAAAAGAAGAGCAGCTTCAGAACCCTCGTATTTTTCAATCATTGGAGCTAAACATGTTGTTACTCTTTTTTGTGAAGGAGATTTCTCTTTAAAATAGGACCCTAAGGCTCCCCATGCCATAATACCAATTTGATGGGTTTGCATAAAATCTAACGTACCATCAAAAAGGGGAGTATTGTGTGTAACTGAACACTCAATTTGATTCCAACTGAGAGGAAACTCTTGTTGCATGAGAGACATTTGTGAAGGAGTAAAATTAGAAACACCAAAGGCTAGAATTTTCCCATCTTTGAGTAAAGGATGTATTGCCTCAGCAATTTCTTCTCCCACCATCAGTGGGCTTGGACGGTGAAGAAGTAATAAATCTAAATAATCCGTTTTAAGCAAGTGCAAAGAAGTAGAAACACTTTTTTCGATATGAGAGAGAGAATAATCATAGTGCTGGACTTTGAGCGGACGACGATCACAAGGGAGTTGAATGCCACATTTAGAGATCAGTTGAATTTGGTCTCTTTCTATTTGGGAGGCTTCAAAAGCTTTTCCAAAAAGGGCTTCTGAAGTGTAGTGCCCGTAGATGTCTGCATGATCAAAAGTGGTGATGCCTAGTTCAAAAAGGTTTTCAAAAAGGCTCGTTTGTTCGGAAACCCTAAGTTTTTTCCCCCAATCTCCCCATGTCATTGTCCCTGAAATCAATCTTGAAAATCTAGACATTTTGAAAAATAAGCATTAATTTTCAAATTTAAATGTAGAAACAATAATATGCCCATAAACCACCACGGGATTCATTTTTTAACCAATTATTAACAACACAAGGTAAATTTAATTTTCAAATTTGCAATCCTTATAAAATTGTATAGAAGCTAAAAAAATGGAAGAAAATAATAATGCTATGGATATAAAAGCCATTAATGAAAAGATTGAGAAAGAGAGTGCTTTTGTAGATTTGCTCACACTTGAAATTAACAAGGTGATTGTTGGCCAAAAGGAAATGGTTGAACGCCTAATTATTGGCCTTTTAGGCCGAGGACACATTCTTCTTGAGGGTGTGCCAGGGTTAGCCAAAACCCTTGCCATCAACACTTTAAGTCAAGCAGTAAAAGGGAGTTTTAGCCGCATACAGTTTACACCAGATTTGTTGCCAGCTGACGTGGTAGGAACCATGATTTACAACATAAAAGAAAATGAATTTTCTATCAAGAAGGGCCCAATTTTTGCCAATTTTGTCTTGGCAGATGAGATCAATCGAGCACCTGCCAAAGTTCAATCAGCTTTATTGGAGGCCATGCAAGAAAAACAAGTAACCATTGGCGATACTACCTTTAAATTGCCTCAACCATTTCTAGTAATGGCTACGCAAAACCCGGTAGAACAAGAAGGAACTTACCCGCTCCCAGAAGCTCAAGTAGACCGCTTTATGTTGAAGACAGTGATTGATTACCCTACAATTGCAGAAGAACAAAATATTGTTCGCAATAATCTGAGTAATGCTTCAGAGAAAGTGAAACCAGTGGTGAGTACAAAACAAATCCTAACAGCTCAGGAAGCTGTTGGTTCTGTGTATATGGATGAAAAAATAGAAAAATATATTCTCGATTTAATTTTCGCAACCCGATATCCAGATCAGTATCAATTGGAAAAAATCAAACCTTTGATCAGCTTTGGAGCTTCACCTCGAGGGAGTATTAATCTAGCTACTGCTTCTAAATGTTATGCTTTTCTCAAGCACCGCGGTTATGTTATTCCTGAAGATGTTCGTGCTGTTATCTATGATGTTTTGCGACACAGAATTGGGTTGACCTATGAAGCCGAAGCAGAAAATATTTCTACAGAAGATTTAATAGGGCAGATTATAAATGAGGTTGCTGTTCCTTAAGGGGCGTAGTCAATTTCCTAATTTGATTCAAAAAACGCGATGGATACCAAAGCGCTTTTAAAAAAAGTTCGAAAAATCGAAATTAAAACCAGTCGCCTAAGTGACAATATTTTTGGTGGAGAATACCACTCCACATTTAAAGGTCGGGGGATGACGTTTAGTGAAGTAAGGCAATATCAATATGGAGATGATGTGAGAGCCATTGATTGGAATGTTACAGCCCGCTATAGAGAGCCCTATGTAAAAGTGTTTGAAGAAGAGCGTGAATTGACTTTGATGCTTGTTGTTGATGTGAGTGGCTCTGAAATGTTTGGCACCCAGCAACAGTTTAAGCGAGAAATTTTAACAGAAATTTCTGCCACACTTGCTTTTTCAGCACTTCAAAATAATGACAAAGTAGGGTTGTTACTTTTTTCTGATCAAGTAGAATTATTCATCCCTCCAAAAAAAGGACGTTTTCATATATTGAGAATAATTAGAGAATTGTTAGAGTTTCAACCAAAAAATAAAAAGACCAGTATTAATGCAGCCCTTGAATTCTTATCAGGAATTTTAAAAAAGAAAGCAATTGTGTTTTTACTTTCAGATTTTATTGATCAAAATTATGAAAACACCCTTCGAATTGCAGCAAAAAAGCACGACTTAACAGGAATAAGAGTATATGATGCAAAAGAGGAACGACTTCCAAACCTAGGGATTCTTCCAATGGTTGATGCTGAAACAGGAAGGGTCCAATGGGTCAATACACAATCTAAAAAAGTTAGAGATCGATACGAAAAAAATCATCTTCAACAAAAGGCTATTTTTCAGGATCTTTTTCGAAAAAATGGAGCTGGAACTATAAGTTGTCGAGTAGATGAAAGCTATGTCAAGAAGCTGTTGAACTATTTTAAAGCGAGAATCTAAATATGCTTAAAATAAAATATTTTATTGTGAGTTTATTTGCATTAGGTGTGGTTTCAGCACAAACCGGTAGTGTAGAAGCTATCGTAGATTCAACTACTGTGCTATTGGGGTCTCAACTTAATTATACATTGCAAGTAAAAACAGATTCTATTGCAGAGGTAGTTTTTCCTGAAACCTTCTCTTTTGCGCCCTTTGAAATATTGGATATAAGCCCTATTGATACGATCATAGAACAATCGCACTATCTGTACATGAGAAAATTTGCGCTTATTCAGTTCGATTCAGGAAATTACTATCTCCCTCAACAGCAAGTTTTGGTGAATGGCTTTTCCAAGTTGACTGATCCAATCGCTATTCGTGTCAACCCTGTGATTGTTGATACTCTAAAACAGAATTTATATGCGATTAAGCCACTGCAAGAAGTATCAAAAAATTATGATAAACTCATTACGCAACTCCTTTTGGGACTTTTAATAGGACTCGTTCTAGTTGGAATTTTGTATGGTTATCTTTTTCAAAAAAGACGCAAAGAAGAAAGGCTAAAAGCATTGCCCCCTTTTGATAAAGCAATAGAACAGCTTGAAGAACTTGCAACAGCTAGTCCTGCTTTACAAGAAGAGTTTAAAGACTATTATTCAAGGCTCACCGATGTGATACGCCGTTATTTAGAAGAAGATGCTAAGATAGATGCTCTTGAAAGTACTTCTGATCAATTGTTATTAAAGTTGGAAGCCCTAAGAGAACTAGGAACGCTTAACTTAGAAAAAGAGACTCTAAAATCATTGCGAACAGTTTTGCAAAATGCGGATTTAGTAAAATTTGCTAAATCGTTACCAGAAGTTCGTCACGCAGATGCAGATCGCAAAGCCATAAAAGCTATTGTTATCGAGACCAAAGAAGTTTTGCCTGAGCCTACAGAAGAAGAATTGAGGCAACAAGCAGAATATCAAGAAATGCTAGCCAAAAAAGCTCGGAAAAGGCAATTCATTAGATTGAGTTTAGGCGTGGTCCTTTTACTTTTAATAGGTCTGTTATCATCAATGGCTATTTATGGATATTATCCAGTACGTGATACGCTTTTAGGTTATCCAACCAAAAAATTAGAAAATACACAGTGGATAAAAAGTCAATATGGAACCCCTCCCATTGAACTCGAAACTCCAAAAGTGCTAATACGTATTCCCAATGAAAGTAAAACTTTTACCCAATTTAGAGAGGGAAGTTATGATAGCTCGTTTTATGTAGATTTATCTTTTGATTTTCCAAAAGAGGCTCCACAGCAAACCACCGACTCATTGGCTAACCCAGTGCAAGCAAATGCAGAAAAAGCACAAGCCTTAGTCAATTCAATCATTTCTAATTTTGAAGCCGCAGGGGCGGTCAACATTTTAATCAAACAAGAGGCTGTTACTGCACCCAGCGGTGTGCCCCTTTCCAAAATATATGGGACATTAGACTATCCAAAAAAAGGAAGTAAAACAAGAGTAAGGTGCAATTTTTCAGCTCATCTAATCACTTTTGAAGAAGGGACAATCATTTTAACAATGATGTATGAAAAAGAAGACCGCTACGGAACTAAAATTGAACAGAGAATTATTAATAGTTTGTCATTAATTGAATCACTATAGCCAATGTGGGACGGTATAGACTTTGCGAATCCTGAATATTTTTGGTTGCTTTTGTTGCTCCCTGTGGTCATTATATGGCATTATTTTACAGCCAAAAAGACCCAAGCAAGACTAAAAATATCTTCTCTAAATGCCTTTGAAAACAAAACTTCATTTTTAGCACAATTGCGCCCCTTTTTATTTGTCTTAAGACTGGCGGCTTTGATTTTTATTATTTTGGGATTAGCCCGCCCACAGACCGTTGATGTATCTGTACGGACCAAAACCAACAAAGGAATCGATATCATTATGGCAATTGATATTTCATCAAGCATGTTGGCTCAAGATCTAAAGCCAGACAGGCTGAGTGCGCTCAAGAGAGTTGCTGCTGCCTTTGTTGATGATCGTCTTTCAGACCGAATTGGACTAGTGGTTTATGCAGGTGAAAGCTATACTAAGACACCCATAACGAGCGATAATAATATTGTTAAAAGAGCGCTTCTTGAGATAGTCTATGACGGCGTCATTGAAGACGGCACAGCAATTGGAATGGGTTTGGCGACCTCAGTAAACCGCTTAAAAGATAGTAAAGCCAAAAGCAAAGTCATCATCTTACTCACAGATGGTGTCAATAATTCAGGATTTATAGATCCTAAAATTGCTACAGAATTGGCAGTTGAGTTTAACATTAAAACGTATACGATTGGACTTGGAAGCAATGGCACAGCTCGAGCACCAGTGGGGGTTTTGCCCAATGGAAAATTTCAGTATGGTATGACAAAAGTTGAAATTGATGAAACGCTCCTAAAAGAAATAGCAGAGGCTACCGGAGGGCTCTATTTTAGAGCTACCGACAATAAAAAACTTGAAGAAATTTATGCTGAAATTAATAAATTAGAAAAGACAGAAATTGAAGAGTTTAAATATTATAATTATCAAGAAAAGTATAGAATGCTCATCCTTTTTGCACTAGGATTGCTAGGTGTTGAATGGATTCTAAGAAATACAATTTTTAAAAGTTTCGTATAAATGTATCAATTGGACGCTCCCAACTATTTTTATTGTCTGGCTTTATTGCCCCTTGTATGGTTTTCGTTTTTGTTGGTTCGAAGATGGAAAAAGAAAACACAAAAAACCTTTGCGAGTCTTCCCTTATTGAATGCTCTTAGTCCAAACCGTTCGTTTTTTAAGCCAGGATTAAAATTACTTCTAATTAGTTTTGCCATCGTCTTGATGGTTATAGGTTTAGTAAATCCTAAAATAGGCACACAACTTGAAACGGTCAAGCGGGAAGGTGTAGACATTGTTTTTGCCATAGATGTTTCTAAAAGTATGTTGGCTGAAGACATTGCTCCCAATCGTTTAGAAAAGTCAAAGCGCTTGGTTTCTGCTATATTAAACCAACTTGCCAGCGACCGGGTTGGAATTGTAGCCTATGCTGCACAAGCTATTCCACAATTGCCCATAACAACAGATTATGGCGCAGCTAAGATGTTTTTACAAGCCTTGAACACCGAAATGCTTTCCTCTCAAGGGACTGCCCTTGACAGTGCTATCGACCTTTCAGGCACATTTTTTGATGATGAAGATCAAACCAATAGGGTATTGTTTTTAATATCAGATGGAGAAGATCATTCAGACGATGCGGCTAATGCAGCAGAAAGAGCGGCAGATATTGGAATTAAGATTTTTACACTTGGTGTGGGGACTGAAGAAGGAGGCCCCATACCAATAAAGAACAAAGGAGTGATTGATTCTTATAAAAAGGATTTTGAAGGCGAGGTAGTCATCACCAAAAAAAACCCTATCGTTCTAGCCCAAATTGCTGAAGCTACTGGAGGAGCTTATCAAGACGGGAATAATACCCAAGAGGTCTTAGATTTTGTTTCTCAAACTTTAGAAGATATGGATAAGAAAGAATTTGAAGCTAAGAAATTTGTAAGTTACAAAGACCGATTCCAACCTTTTTTACTAGGCTCTTTATTTTTTCTGATTTTGGAATTATTTTTGTTTGAAACCAAGACACGATGGATTCAAAAGTTAGACTTATTTAACGAAAATGAATAACCTGTATAGACCGCTTTTTTTGATCACAATAGGAGCTTGCTTTTTTGTTTCAGCCCAAGAGAGTGAAATAGATAATTTTATTTATGAAGGAAATAAAAAGGCTGGCGAAAAAGAGTATTTTTTTGCTGAGACAGACTACAGGAAAGCCCTCTCTGAGGCTCCCGAACGAAACGAAGCGCTCCATAATCTAGGCAATGTACACTTTGAAAACGGGAATTTGGAGGAGGCCTCCCAACGATTTTTTCAGGCGCAAAAATTTGCTCCTTCTAAAGCTGAAAAGCATCTCGCTTTTCACAACATGGGAAACGTTTTCATGAAAAAGAAAGACTATGCAAAAGCAGTAGAAGCCTATAAAAACGCTTTGAGAAACAACCCTACTGACGATGAAACAAGATACAATTATGCTCTCGCCAAAGAGTTATTAGAAAAAGAAAAACCACAACAGCAAGAGGATCAACAAGATCAAAATAAGGACAATCAGCAAGATAAGCAGGAGCAAGAAGATCAAGAAAATAAAGACAAAAAAGGCGAGCAAGACCAAGAGAGTGATCAAAATGATAGAGGAGACGAGGGAGAGCAAAAAGAACAAGAGGGTGAGCCTGATGAAAAAGAAGGAGACCAGAGTCCACAAAATGGAAACCCAAATCAGGAGAAGCAACAACCTCCACCACCACGAGAGGGTCAGTTGTCTCCTCAGCAAGTACAGAGCTTGTTAGAGGCTATGAATAATCAAGAAAAAGATGTTCAAAAAAAGATTAATGCTGAAAAGATAAATGCAACTCCAGTAAGAAGAAAAAAAGATTGGTAATATGAAAGGGAATTCTCTTTTATTGGGATTAGTTTTTTATATCGGTATGGTAACGCCATTGCTTGGTCAAATATCCTTTGAAACTCAAGTGAGCAAAAAAAAATTAGGCCTGAATGAACGGCTTCGGGTTGACTTTGTGATGAATGAAAATGGAGACAACTTTAACCCACCAAATTTTCAAGATTTTCAAGTGGTTTCTGGACCACAACAAGCTGTTAGTCGATCTTGGGTCAATGGGGTGAGAAGTTTTTCAAAAAAATACACCTATTTTTTGATGCCTAAAAAAAAGGGAACTTTAAACATCCAGCAAGCCACTGTCACTATTGATGGTGAAGTTTACAAAACCAGCCCTGTGAACATCACAGTTACTGCCGCTGTGGCCAGGCCAAATGACCCAAATAATGTAGATTATATAGCAGATGAAAACCTACACTTAGTGGCAGAGATTTCAAATTATAGACCCTACCTCAATGAAGCAATAACTGTTTTATATAAAATATATTTTAGAAACCCGATTGGTATTTCTAATGTACAAGAATTGGAAAGTCCAGAGTTTTCAGATTTTTGGAGCCACAACATTAGCATTCCACAGATTACAGTTGGAAATGGTACTTATAAAAATGAACCCTACCGAGAGGTGGTTTGGCGCAAAGTTGTGCTGTATCCACAAAAGAAGGGGACTCTAGCCCTTGAACCTCTTACACTCACAATGAACGTTGATATTCCTTCTAACAGAAGAGATATCTTTGGAAAAAGAGTATATAGGCAAATTCAAAAAACAATTACTGCAGGCGGAGTGAATATTAAAGTTAAATCACTACCCTCTGAAGGGCAGCCCCAAAATTTTTCGGGTGCCGTAGGCCAATTTGATTTTGATGTGGTTTTGAGTAAAGATGCTTTGAAAGCCACAGAATCATTTCAGGCTAAAGTGAAAGTTCGGGGTAATGGAAACTTAAAGCTTTTTGATTTACCTAAGATTAGCGTGCCTAACACCTTAGAGCTTTATGAACCCGAGCATAATGAAAAAGTAAAAACTACTTTAAAAGGAATGCAAGGCACGATTGAAGACAGCTACACTATAGTCCCTCAATATCAAGGGAAATATCCTATTCCTGAAGTTATATTTTCCTACTTTGATCCAAAACAAGAGGTCTACAAGACCATAGAATCACAAAAATTGATAGTAGATGTTTTTGATGGCCCTGTGGCAGGCAATGTCGTTTCTTCAAATAATACTCAGTCTCAGCAACAGAATATTGTCCTATCAGATTCTGCCTTTAGATTTATAAATTTAGATACTTCTTTGACTTCAAGGCAAAAGTCACTTTTCTGGAAATCAAACAAATATTGGGGAATTGTTCTTTCACCATTTGCAGCCCTTTTACTTTTATTTGTTGTGCAAAGAAATAGAAACAACAATCCTTTAAACGAGCAGCAATCGAAGCAACGTGCTGCAAATCGATTAGCAAGAAAATATTTGAGTTCTGCAAAAGTAGCTATGCAGCAACAATCTCAATTTTATGAAGCATTAGAACGCGCGTTGCACAATTATTTAAAAGCAAAACTAAATTTAGAAACACAAGAATTTAGTAAGTTCAAAATAAATTCAGTTTTGGCTGAGCGTAAGGTGAGTGAAAAAACGTGTCATGCATTTGTGACTCTTCTAGAAAATTGTGAACAAGCGCGATATGCTCCTGGCTCTTTGGTAAACATGAACGAAGATTTTAAGGATGCAAGTAGCATAATTGCCATTTTAGACAAAGAATTGAAATGAAACAAGTGAAGCTAAAATTATTTATTTCCAATTACTTAAAACTCTTTTTTGGAGTCATTTTTTTAGTTTGTAGTGCCCTGTTTTTTGCTCAAGAGAATATGAAACCTGTATTTCAAGAAGGCAACAATGCCTATAATGAGGGAGACTATAATAAAGCGGTACACCTTTATGAACAAGTTTTAAAAATGGGGCAACACAGCTCAATTTTATATTATAATTTAGGAAATGCACATTATCGCTTAAATAATGTAGCAGAGAGTATTTTTTATTATGAAAAAGCCAAACAATTAGACCCTGATAATGAAGATCTTATAATCAATAGTGCGTTTGCTCAAAACATGACTATTGATGCTATAGAACCTTTACCAATTTCTCAATTAACTCGTATAGAAGACTTTTTCTTAAGCCTTCTTTCAATTGAAGGTTGGGCCTATACGTCTGTACTTTTTGCTTGGCTATTGGCTATATTTTTTGCTGCCTATTTGTGGTTGAATAGGTCTTTTTGGAAAAGATTTTTTTTCACAACCAGTATTCTCAGTCTTCTTTTTTTATTGGCTAGCTACTCCTTGGCATCAGTTAAAGACTATAAGAATAAAACTACACAATATGCGATCCTATTTTCAGAACAACTCAACATTCGTTCTGAGCCTAACGATCGAAGTGAAATATTATTTGTTTTGCATAAGGGGACTAAAGTGCAAGTCACGGATTCTTTACAAGAGTGGAAAAAAATTAATATTGCTAATGGAGCAACGGGGTGGATAAAAAATGCTTCATTAAAAAATTTAAATTAAAGCAAATTAGAAGGCTCTTGATTGGAGAACTCATGAGAAACCCATTGGTATGAAAATTTGCCAAATTCAAGTAGGTATTGATAGAATCGAGAATCCTCTTCAAAAGTTGATGGAATAAGGGTAATTACATCACTGATCTGTTCATATATTAATACTAGGGCACTTAAAATAAAACACCACTTTAGCACTCCAAAAACCCCTCCTAACATTCTATTTAATAGCCCAAGTGCAGCTAATTTCAATATTTTAGTCAGCGCTTTTGCCAGTATTGAAATAGCAATTACAATTAGTACAAACAACAAAAGAAAACTAATTCCATTTAAAATTTGAGGACTTGTGTCAATATGATTGGCTAGAAAAAGAGAAGCTTCTCTTGAAAAAATAAAGGCAATCCAAAGCCCTAAAATAAGGGCTAAAAACCTTGAAACTTCGATTATTAAACCTTTTCGGAATCCATTTATGAAGCCCCATGTTAATAACAAAAGAACAATTATATCAAAACTATCCATAGGGTGAAATTACATATTTTTAAACCCCTAGCACAACAATATGTGTACCTTTACCCACAATGAAAAAAGAAGTTAGAGACCCTAAACTCAAAGAACGATGGGAGTTGCTAATTGACCAACTATCCCAACAATTTTCTGATGCTGAAGCATTGGAGGTAGAGGGGGTTCTTTATCTCATTGGCTTGCAAGAATTGGGTAAAATTGAACAAAAATTCAAAAAAGATGATAATGTGAATCTTATTCATGTCGGTATTTGTACAGTCTTAGAACCCTACGGTTTTTATCGTTTTGATTTTATAGACGATGATGGATGGCCACATTTTGAATTGATTGAAAGCCTACCTGTTTTAAAGCCAGGGGAGCAAAGTTTATTAATAAAAACTGCCATTGTTGAATACTTTTTAAGGCGTGGAGATATTTCATAAAACTTACCGTATTTTTGCTCTATGATTGCTTCTATTAAAGAACACAAAGAAATTGTTGAAAAATTTAAAGCCAAAGACACTAAAGAACTAGAGGCTTTTCGCATCCAATATTTAGGTAAGAAAGGAATTTTAAATGACTTTTTTAAAGCTTTTAGAGAAGTTCCTGCTGAAGAAAAAAAAGTTTATGGACAAGAAATTAATCAACTCAAAGAATTAATCAACACCAAACTCTTAGCACAGATAGCAGCATTAAAGCCATCTGAAGGAACAGAAGATGCTACTGACATTAGTAGGCCAGGGTTTCCACTTGAAATGGGAAATCGACATCCATTATCGCTAGTTCGTAATCGAATTATAGATATTTTTAAGCAGATTGGTTTTGATCTCTCTGAAGGCCCAGAAATTGAAGACGATTGGCATAACTTTTCAGCTTTAAATTTGCCAGAACACCACCCTGCACGGGACATGCAAGACACTTTTTTTATTCAAACTAATCCTGATATTTTATTGCGAACCCATACGTCATCTGTACAAGTGAGACATATGGAAAACAATCAACCTCCAATTCGTACCATCTCGCCAGGTCGTGTGTTTCGAAACGAGGCTATCTCAGCTAGAGCTCACTGTCTTTTTCATCAAATTGAAGGCCTCTATATTGACAAAGAAGTATCGTTTGCTGACTTGAAACAAACCCTACTTTATTTCACTAAATCACTCTTTAGCAATTCTAAAATTCGACTTCGACCTTCTTACTTTCCATTCACTGAGCCTAGTGCAGAAGTAGATATTTATTGGGGATTAGAGACCGAAGTAGATTATCGCATTACCAAGGGCACAGGATGGTTAGAAATTATGGGCTGTGGAATGGTGGATCCTAACGTATTAAAAAACTGTGGAATTGATACAGAAATTTATTCTGGTTTTGCTTTTGGTTTGGGGATTGAGCGTATAGCTATGTTGCTTTATCAAATTAGTGATATTCGATTGTTTTTTGAAAATGACTTACGTTTTTTAAAACAATTTAGAGGGACGCTCTAAAAGTTATAGCCATGCCTTCCAAGGAATTCTGCTCAGCAGTAAAACCAATCCTAAACTATAGAAAATAGCTATTCGAGAAAACTTTTTGGAATCTTCGGTTTGTCTTTTATGCAATGACCAGCCTAAGGTAATCAGGAATAGAGCAATTAAGTTTGTGGTAGGGTGCTCAACTAAATAAAGACGGGCCTCACTATTTTTCATCACGCCACCCATACCAAGATCAGACCAATAAGAAAACCAAGGCGATACAAAATAGAGAGCTAGTCCCACCAATAGCTGAATGTGAGAAAAAATCAAGGCAAATAATGAAATTCTTAAATCTGTAGCTTGAAAATTCTTCTTCGATATACGAGCACGAAAAGCATTGATGATGGCTATGAGTAACACAGCTAAAGTAAGATAAGCCCAATACGAATGGATAAATTTTAATACAGAATACATAAACTTTAATTTTTTCTAAAAATACATTTTATTCTTAATTTACTATTTTAAATATGCAAATAACCTTAAGAAAATTGAATGCTATGAAACCCAATACCTTGGTTGTAATTTTTAAGTCAACTTTGAAGTTAGAAACAAAAAAAGCATATCAGTATTATGTGCTTCAAATGGAAGACCTAGTAAAAAAGCAACCCGGTTATTTGGGTCATGTGTCCCTGAGAAATAAAAATGGATTGGGACTAACGTTGAGCTATTGGGAAAACGAAGAAGCTCTTTTGCATTGGAAACAACAAGCAGCACATAAAGAAGCGCAATTTGAAGGAAGGAGACAATTTTATTCTTCCTACTCTATTGAAGTAGCAGAAATAAATCGGTCTTATTCATTTCCATAAAAAAAGGTCAAAACTATTTGATAAAAAAATTAATTGAACAACCAAGGAGAGGATACAATGAGAAAAATTATCCATGTTGATATGGATGCTTTTTATGCTTCTGTTGAGCAACTAGACGACCCATCCCTTCGTCACCAGCCCATTGCAGTTGGAGGTGGAAAATCTAGAGGTGTTGTTGCTGCTGCAAGTTATGAGGCGCGAAAATTTGGTGTACGAAGTGCTATGAGTGGTTCTTTAGCTCAACGATTATGCCCTGAATTGATTTTTGTAAAACCACGTTTTGATCGCTATAAGTCTGTTTCTCAACAGATTAGAAAAATATTCCTTGAATACACGCAACTAGTAGAACCTCTATCCCTTGACGAAGCCTATTTGGATGTGACTCAAAATCATTTTAATAACCCATCTGCTACATTGATGGCCTCAGAAATAAGAAAAAAAATTTTTGAACAAACTGGACTAAACGCTTCAGCGGGAATTTCTGTAAATAAGTTTATTGCAAAAATTGCTAGTGATTGGAACAAGCCAAATGGTCAAAAGACAGTTTCGCCAGAAGAGGTTCTCCCTTTTTTAGCGCGGTTGGATGTCAAAAAATTTCATGGAGTAGGAAAGAAAACTAGAGAAAAACTCTATCACTTGGGGATATATACTGGTGAGGATCTAAGGGCACAACCAAAAGAAGTATTGGATGCTCATTTTGGGAAAATGGGTAATTATTTATTTGATGTTGCTCGAGGAGTTCATAACAGTGCAGTCAAGCCTCATCACATCCCAAAATCGATTGGTGCAGAACGAACATTTGAACAGAATCTTGCTTCAGAACTATTCCTTTTGGAAAAATTAGAAGCGCTAGGTGGATTAATTGAAGAGCGTTTGCAAAAAGCTAAAGCTTCTGGAAAAACAGTCACTCTCAAAATAAAATACAGTGACTTTGTAGTTCAAACTCGCCAAAAAACCTTGTCCTATTTTATAGCTAGTGCTCCTTTAATCGTTGAAGAAGCTAAAGAATTGCTTTATCAAGAAAAACTAGCAAATTCAGTTCGTTTGTTGGGAATAAGTATTTCGCAATTGCATTTTAAGTCTGATCAAAAAAAAGGAAATACGAAGAAAACATTGATTCAAAAAGAAAAGCAAATCCGGTTGCCTTTTTAAATGACACTAACCCTCAGCGTATTTACCATACCTTTTTTAGAAATTGGCATTGCGGTTAAATTCACCACAAGATCTTCTTCTCGAACATATCCTTTTTGATGGGCAATAGCATTAATCTCTTCTACAGTGTTGTCAGTACTTTGGAAATTATCATAATAAAAAGCTTTAACACCCCAAAGTAAGCTCAGTTGAGTGAGAATTCTTTTATTTGATGTGAAAACCAAGATGTTTGAAATAGGTCTCCAAGCTGAAATTTGATATGCGGTATACCCACTATTCGTAAGAGTGCAAATGGCGTTTGCTTTGATATCAGTTGCAATTTGTGCAGCATGAAAACAAACAGATTTGGTAATGAATCTTTTGGTTCTAATATTTGGAGGATCTTGTGGCACAATCACTCGCTTTGAGTTTTCAACTTGCATCACAATTGTCCTAACAGTTTCAACCACTTCAACAGGGTATTTCCCAACAGAGGTTTCTCCAGAAAGCATCACAGCATCGGCTCCATCCATAACAGAATTGGCAACATCATTGACTTCTGCTCTTGTAGGCGTAAGACTTTCGGTCATGGTTTCCATCATCTGGGTGGCTATGATAATAGGAATTCGTGCTTTTTTAGAAAGTAAAACCAATTCTTTTTGAAGAAGTGGAACTTCTGCAACGGGAACTTCAACCCCTAAATCCCCCCGGGCAACCATTAAGCCCTCACTATAAGCAATTATTTTATCTATGTTTTCAATAGCTTCAGGCTTTTCAATTTTAGAAATCACAGGTAATGGCTTGTCAAGATGTTTTTTCATGAGGTCTTTGAGCATCAATACATCCTCACTATGGCGAACAAATGAAAGAGCAATCCAGTCTACGTCCTGCGTAAAAATAAATTCAGCATCTTTTACGTCCTTTTCTGTTAGCGCAGGAAGTGATATATTGGTGTTGGGAAGATTTACGCCTTTATTTGATTTAAAGGGTCCTCCCTGTAAAACTTTAGTAGTGACTTCAGTATTTTTATCTGTAGAAATCACTTCAAAAATTAATTTTCCATCATCCAAGAGAATTTTTTCACCAGGAGTAACATCTTTAGGAAATTGCTGGTAGTTCATGTAGGCTTTTTGGGCATTGCCCACAAAGGGTGCTTGGGTACTGAAAACGACCTCATCTTCAGGATGGACCACACTTCCTTCTTCCATTTTCCCGACTCTTAATTTTGGCCCCTGTAAATCAGCTAAAATGGCACTTTGGGTATTTAATTTTTTATCTGCTTGCCGAATTTTTTTTATCCGATCTTCTACTTCCTCGTATTTGGCATGAGAAAAATTAACTCTAAACACATTCACACCAGCCAAAATCATTTTTTCAATAATGTTTTGTTCGTCACATGAGGGTCCAAGGGTAGCAACAATTTTAGTTTTTTTGATAGGTTTCATCAATCAAATATTAAATGCAATCGATTTTGGATTTTATCATTTTCAATAGTGTAGTGCAATGCAATGTTTGATAGTTTTTGTAGAGCTGATCTAATTTTATTCAAAGTTATTCGATCGTTCACTTTTATAATAAAATCTAGTTGTTTAAATTCAGTTAATAAATATACTTCTTTTCGATTGGGGGTATCAAACAATGTGTTGTTTAATTTTTCTTTACTCGATAAAACTTTTTGAAATTTATTTGAAAACATTTCAGCTATAATACCTTCTGTTTCTTTTTCCCAAATAAAACGACTAAAAAAGACATTTGTGTTAGGAAAATCTAGATCTTGTTTAGAGCGATAAAAACTACTATCTAAAATTTGATTTAATTGAAAGGCTATTTGATAATCTTCGTCAGTGCTGCAGACCCCTTCAAGAAAAAAGGTATCATTAAAATTTTCAGTATCTAGTTGATACGTTTTACTCACTTTTTTCATTAGGTGACAGACTTTATTTTTAAGGCATAATACCCCCTTCTTGCCACTTTTTCTTCAGCTTTTTTCTTGGAGATGTCTCTGGCCTTGGCAACTTGTTTTTTGTCGATAAAGAAAGTAGAACTATAATTCACTTTAGGATCTAAACCAAGATCTTCTTTAGTTTCAAAATGATATTCTTTTTTGTTTTTTTGAGCCCATTCAATAACTGCACTTTTATAACTCAACACTTGACCATCAAGTGATTCAATATCGATATATTCAAAAATAATTTTATCCAAAACAAAGACCTTACTTTTCTCATAACCTTTGTCAATGAATAGAGCTCCAAGGAGTGATTCTAACAAATTGCCATGAACATCTTCTCCAAAATAACTTTGTTTGTGATCGGTTTGCATCCACTGCATTAAATTAAGATTCTTACCAATACGATTTAACTGATCTCTACTTACAATTTGAGCGCGCATTTGAGTGAGTTTTCCTTCATTGGCTTTTGGAAAATATTCGAAGAGGTAGTGAGCAACCACTGTATTCAAGAGTGCATCTCCTAAAAATTCTAACCGTTCAAAGTTGACTTTCATTCCAGAGTCATCACGTTGATTCAGAGAAGGGTGAATAAAGGCTCTTAGATAAACTGACTTGTTTTTAGCTTGAATGCCAAGATGTTTTTTTAATTGCATAAAAAACTCCCCGGATGTTTCCATGCGGGGAGTCAATATGTTAGTTAAAAATTTTACCATCGTAACCTTTTAGTGTACATATTTCTTAAAAATCAAACAAGCATTGTGGCCCCCAAATCCAAAAGTGTTAGAAAGTGCAATATTAACCGTTCTCTTTTTTGGTTTTCCAAATGTGAAATCAATTTTTTGATCAATTTTTTCATCTGGGGTTTGATGATTTATAGTAGGTGGCACTATGCTATGCTGAATCGACATAATAGATGAAATAGCTTCAATAGCACCTGCTGCACCCAATAAATGGCCAGTCATAGATTTAGTAGAATTGATATTCATTTTATAGGCATGGTCACCAAAAACAGAAAGTATGGCTTGTGATTCCGCAATGTCTCCCAATGGTGTGGAGGTACCGTGCATATTTATAGTATCGATGTCCTCTGGCTTCAGTCCTGCATTTTCCAACCCGTTAATCATTACATTTTTAGCTCCTAAACCTTCAGGGTGTGGAGCTGTCATGTGGTATGCGTCAGCTGAAAGCCCTCCTGCAGCAACCTCGGCATAAATTTTAGCGTCTCGAGCTAGCGCATGTTCTAAGCTTTCAAAAATGAGTGTACCAGAACCTTCTCCTAAAACAAATCCATCACGATTTTTATCAAAAGGTCGTGAAGCTGTTTTTGGATCATCGTTTCTTGTAGACAAGGCATGCATAGCATTAAAACCACCAATACCTGCTTTTGTCACAGCAGCTTCTGAACCACCCGTAACAATCATATCAGCATATCCAAGGCGTATATAATTCAATGAATCAATCATCGCATTAGAAGAAGAAGCACAGGCAGAAACTGTAGCAAAGTTGGGACCGCCAAATCCATATCTGATTGAGATAAGCCCCGGAGCGATATCGGCAATCATTTTTGGAATAAAAAACGGATTAAAACGTGGAATACCGTTGTTAGCAGCTAATCCTAAAACTTCATTTTGAAACGTTTCTAGGCCGCCAATTCCAGCGCCCCATATAACCCCAACTCGATTTTTGTTTAATGTCTCTACATCAATGCCAGCATGGTTTATTGCCTCGGCTGTCGAGACCATAGCATACTGTGTAAAACGGTCCATTTTCCGAGCCTCTTTACGGTCTAAATGATCTTGAATATTGAAGTTTTTAACCTCGCACGCAAACTGGGTTTTGAAATGAGTAGAATCAAAATAAGTAATAGGTGCAGCACCACTGGTCCCAGAAAGTAAACCCTCCCAATATTCCGAGAGGGTATTTCCAATAGGAGTGAGTGCCCCCAATCCGGTAACTACTACACGTCTTGGATTCATGGCACAAATTTATTCTGCTTGTTCAATAAATTGAATGGCTTGTCCTACCGTTGCTATATTTTCAGCTTGGTCATCAGGGATTTGAATATCAAATTCCTTTTCAAATTCCATGATTAGTTCCACTGTATCTAGCGAATCTGCACCTAAATCGTTGGTGAAACTTGCTTCTGGAACAACTTCATTTTCGTCAACGCCCAGTTTATCAACAATAATGGCTTTGACTCTTGCGGTAATGTCTGACATAGTCAATTAGGTTTATATTTAATGTGGACAAAAATAAAAAAACTTTAAACGATAACGTTTAAATAGGTTAACAATAATAGTTTTAATTTGCGATATGCCTTTTAAAGAATATGTTAAATTATTTAACTTAAGACAGTGAAAAAATGGCTTTTAAATCTAAAAGGCTGATTCTTTTCGCCTCTGGAAGTGGTACAAACGTCCAAAACATTTGCGAATATTTCCAAGGAGAAGATAATGTAGACATTGTTTTAGTGGCAGGAAATAATAAACAGGCACAAGTATGGGACAGAATAAAACCGTTCCATATTGAGGGTTATTGTTTTGACAAGAAGGCACTTATTAACGGCAAAGTTCTATCGAATCTTAGGCAATATGCTCCCGATTTAATTATCCTGGCGGGCTTTTTATTAAAAATTCCAGAGGCATTAGTGGAAGCCTTTCCACAACAAATAATTAATATACATCCCTCCTTGTTACCTAAATATGGAGGCAAGGGGATGTATGGTATGCATGTTCATCAAGCCGTTAAGGAAAATAGGGAAACAATGTCAGGCATTAGTATTCACTATGTCAATCAATTTTATGATGAGGGGCAACTCTTGTTTCAAGCAAGTGTGGCAATAAAAAGTCAAGATTCAGCCGGTGATATTGCTCATAAAGTTCAGCAATTAGAATATGAACATTATCCTAAAGTGATCAAAAAATTACTTTTTGATTCCAAAATGATAGATGAAAAATAATATTTTTCTTTATACAGATGGAGCAGCAAGCGGAAATCCGGGCCCCGGTGGTTTTGGTATCATATTGGTATGGGAAGGTCAAAACTATATTAAAGAGTGGTCTCAAGGGTTCAGGCGAACGACCAACAACAGAATGGAATTATTAGCCGTCATAGTAGGATTAGAACTTTTAAAGAAACAGCCCATGACTGTGGTAGTATATTCAGATTCCAAATATGTGATTGACTCCGTCAACAAAGGGTGGGTTTTCAATTGGGAAAAAAAGTATTTCAAGGACAAAAAAAATCCAGATTTATGGAAACGGTTTTTAAAAATATACAGAAAACATAAAGTTCATTTTCAGTGGGTCAAAGGCCACAGTGAGCATCCTCAAAATGAACGTTGTGACCAAATGGCTGTGGCAGCATATAAAAAGAAAAAGGGACTTCTAGAAGACAGCTATTATGAAGCACAAGAAAAGCAACATCCCCTCTGAAATGAACTGTGGATTTCTTTTAAAGAATAAGTTTTGAAAGTGAGTAGAACCCCAAAAAGGTTTATTATTTTTGCACCATGAATAACAAAATTTTGGTCCTAGGAACTATTGCCTATGATGCCATTGAAACTCCTTTTAACAAATCTGGTAAAATTTTAGGTGGGTGTGCAACCTATATAGGATTGTCTACAACACATTTTGATAATAGATGTGGTTTGGTCTCAATTGTTGGGAATGATTTTGAGAAACAATACTTAGACATGTTAATTCAAAAAGAAATTGATCTCAGCGGTGTTGAGTTGCATCCTACTGAAAAAACTTTTTTTTGGAGCGGGCGCTATCATAATGACCTGAATACAAGAACAACATTAGACACACAACTAAACGTTATTGAAAAATTTAACCCGGTTGTCCCTGAAAATTTTAAAGACGCCTCATTCTTAATGCTAGGAAATTTACATCCTGCATTGCAATTAGAGATTCTCGAGCAGATGCCAACCAAACCAGAAGTGGTTCTTCTAGACACAATGAACTATTGGATAGCGGATTTTCGTGAAGACCTAGATGAAATAATTTCAAAAACGAATGTTTTATCCATCAATGATGAAGAAGCAAGAATGCTAACAAATTGCCACTCATTGGTTAAAGCAGCTCAAAAAATTCAAAAAATGGGCCCTGAATTTGTCATTATCAAAAAAGGAGAGCATGGCGCATTATTGTTTTATAAAAACGAGGTTTTTTGTGCCCCAGCTCTTCCTCTAGAAGAAGTTTTTGACCCCACAGGAGCTGGAGATTCATTTATCGGGGGTATAGTAGGTTTTTTAGCACAGCAGCAACAATTTGATTATCATACTATGAAAACAGCACTGATCTACGGGTCAGCTTTGGCTTCAATAACAGTAGAGCAATTTGGAGTTAAAAGTCTACAAGCTCTAGAAACACCCGACCTTATCCGTAGAATCAGAACGTTTAAGAATTTAACAGAATATGAAATCGAATTGCCTTAAATTAGCTTAATGAGTGACGCCATTAAACACGAATGTGGAATTGCGCTTTTAAGACTAAAGCAGCCACTTTCTTTCTACAAAGAAAAATATGGCAGTTCACTTTATGGAATCAACAAAATGTATTTGTTGATGGAAAAGCAGCATAATAGAGGGCAGGACGGTGCTGGGTTTGCAAGTATTAAGTTTAATATGGATCCGGGGCAACGTTATATTAGTCGTGTTCGATCTGCCGAGCAGCAACCCATTCAAGATATATTTTCAACGATCAATGATAGGATTTCAGAAACGCTCAAAGAAAAACCCGAACTTCTTTATGATCCAGAGAGCTTAAAACGTGCAGTCCCCTATTTGGGAGAGTTAATGTTAGGGCATGTCCGTTATGGCACTTTTGGTATTAATAGCATTGAAAGTGTACATCCCTTTTTAAGACAAAACAATTGGATGCATCGAAATCTTATCGTGGCGGGAAACTTTAATATGACAAATGTCAACGAATTGTTTTCAAACTTAATTGCGCTTGGTCAGCACCCAAAGGAGCGAGCGGATACTATTACGGTGATGGAAAAAATTGGTCATTTTCTTGACGACGCCGTAAGGAAGATTTATAAAACACTCAAAACAGAAGGTGTTTCTAAAGCTGAAGCATCACCTATCATTGCGGAACGTTTGAAAGTATCTAAAGTTTTGCGTAAAGCTTCTAAAAATTGGGACGGAGGATATGCTATGGCAGGTCTTTTGGGACATGGAGACGCTTTTGTTTTAAGAGATCCAAATGGAATTAGACCAACCTATTATTATGAAGATGATGAAATAGTTGTGGTCACTTCTGAGCGCCCTGTTATTCAGACTGTTTTTAATGCCAACCTAGAAGACGTCAAAGAACTGATGCCTGGACACGCCTTGATTATTAAAAAAAATGGTTTTTCTAAAATCAAAAAAATTATTGAACCAAGAGAACTTAAAGCGTGTTCTTTTGAACGAATTTACTTTTCACGTGGGGGAGATTCGGAAATTTATAAGGAACGAAAAAAGCTTGGCAGTCTTCTTTTTCCTGAAGTTTTTAGATCAATTAATGGGGATTTAAAAAACACCGTTTTTTCATTTATCCCTAACACTGCTGAAACCTCTTTTTATGGTATGATAGGAGCTGTTCAAGATTATTTGAGTAAAGCCATGGCTAAAGAGTTAAAAAATAGATCAAAAGAAGCTAATGCCAAGGTAGAAGAATTGCTTTGGTTGAGGCCTAGAATTGAGAAGATCGCCATCAAAGATGCTAAGCTTAGAACATTTATCACAGAAGATAGCAATAGAGATGACCTTGTTGCGCATGTCTATGATGTGACTTATGGAGTAGTTAAGCCTTCGGATAATCTAGTAGTAATAGATGATAGTATTGTGCGGGGAACAACCCTTCAAAAAAGTATTTTAAAAATGTTAGATCGCTTAGGACCTAAAAAAATCGTGGTGGTCTCTAGCGCACCCCAAATTCGTTATCCTGATTGTTATGGAATAGATATGGCTAGGTTAGAAGAATTTATTGCCTTTAAAGCGGCTATAGCTTTGCATCGGGAGCAAGAGACCTATAATGATGTAATAAATAACATCTATCAAAAATGCGTAGCTAGTTTTGACTCACAAGAAGAGACACCACCAAACCATGTCAAAGAAATTTATGCTCCCTTCACAGATGATGTGATTTCAAAAAAGATTGGCCAGATATTAAAGTCAGAAGGAATTATAGCAGAGGTCGAGGTCCTTTTCCAAAAGATCGAAGACCTTCATAAAGCTTGTCCTAAAAATCTGGGCGATTGGTATTTTTCTGGAGATTATCCAACCCCAGGAGGACATCGTGTGGTTAACCGCGCATTTATGAACTTTTACGAAGGAAAATCTGTGCGAGCCTACTGACACTTTAACGATATAATTTACTTTTAGTCGACAAAGTAAAATCCTAGTAAATAACTGTTAGACATTTACCTAACCAGAACATAAGTAGGTTAAGTTCATGGTAAGATTTGGGGCAAAAAGGGGGAATTTATTCCCCCTTTTTATTTTTAACACCTACTCAAACAGGCATTCTCACTTTAACCCATTAAGTATCACTTAAACGATTTATTCCTTTACAAATAATAGATTGCTCTAGTTTTATCTAACCAGAACATAAGTAGGTTAAGTTCATGGTAAGATTTGGGGCAAAAAGGGGGAATCTATTCCCCCTTTTTATTTTTCTGAAAATAAAAAAAGGACCATATGGCCCTTTTTTTTTGTCATTATTACTTTTTATTGGTGCTCTGCGTAGCGCGCAGCAACCTTCTCCCAGTCAATAATATTGAAAAAGGCATTGATGTATTCAGGTCTTCTATTTTGATAATTCAAATAGTAAGCGTGTTCCCACACATCTAGACCTAAAATAGGAGTGCCCTCACATCCGATTCCAGGCATAATTGGGTTGTCTTGATTGGCAGTAGCACAAACTTCAACAGCACCTCCATTGAGAACGCATAGCCAGGCCCAGCCTGATCCAAATTGAGTGGCAGCAGCTTTCGAGAAAGCTTCTTTAAATGCCTCATAAGATCCAAATGCGCTGTCAATCGCAGAAGCTAGGTCTCCATTGGGTGTACCTCCGCCCTTGGGAGATAAAATACTCCAAAATAATGAATGATTGTAATATCCTCCTCCGTTGTTTCTTACTGCTTTTTGATCCATATCTAAATTTGAAAGAATATCTTCTATCGTTTTTCCTTCTAACGCTGAACCTGCAATAGCACTATTCAAGTTATTGGTATAACCATTGTGGTGTTTGCTATGATGGATTTCCATTGTACGTGCATCTATATGGGGTTCAAGCGCATCATAGGGATATTTTAAAGTTGGTAGTTCAAATGCCATAATTTTTTTTTTAGTTACAAACAAATGTAAAATTTCTTTTTTCAATTCTATAGAAACTTAACAAAACTCTTACATTTAAAGGAATAGAAAATAGATGTCAACCCATTCGTTTAAAATTCTAAACGCCTCGGCTGGAGCAGGAAAAACTTTTGCTTTAGTGAAAGAGTATCTTCTACTGATTCTCTCTTCTGATAAACCCACTATTTTTCAACATATTTTGGCTCTCACATTTACAAACAAAGCTGTAGCTGAAATGAAAGGAAGGATTCTAGAAATGCTCTGGGCTATGGCTTTTGAACCTGACAGTGAAGCAGCTATGTGTGAAGCTCTTATAAATGAATTGCCTTTCAATAAAAAACAATTACAGCATAAAAGCGCTCTTCTTTTAAGAAAAATTTTCAAAGAGTATGGACGCTTTGATATCATTACCCTCGATAGACTGACCTATAGCATTGTTCGAACCTTTTCAAAAGACTTGAAATTACCCCATCATTTTGAAGTAGTGCTAGAAAAGGACGAACTGCTTTTAAAGATGTTACAAAATCTTTTTGATGAGATTGGAACTAATGCACAATTGACCCAAACACTTTTAGGCTTTAGTCAATTTAAAATCTCTCAACAACAAAGTTGGGATATTGAAAAAGAGCTATATGACATGGCCCAGAGTCTTCTGAAAGAAAATGATCGTTTTGCTGTTGAAGAATTACAAAAACTTGATGATCCAACATGGATCAATTTAAAGAGCCATTTTCAGGCAAACTTATCTAAAATTGAAAATGAGATTGTAAGCGATGCAAAACACATGCTTCAAAAAATAAAAGAGAAAAATTTAACTCCTGATGTTTTTTACAAAAAAGTACTCTATACCCATTTCGAGCATCTAGAAAATAAGCATTTTGAAGGCCGCTTTAATAATCAATTAGAATTGGCTTTAAAAGGTGAAAAGCCGCTTTATAAAAAGGCCACTTCTAGCGCAATTGTAAATGAAATTGAAGAATTAAGGCCTTTATTACTTGAGTTCTATTTGCTTACTAGAATTTCTGTTGGTCGTTGGTTACTTTGTCGTTCTATTTTAAAGCAATGGACTCCAATGTCACTTCTGCGTGAAATGGGGAAACGTCTAAACACCTTGCAGTTTGAACAGCAGAAAATGCTTCTTGGCCAATTTAACAATAGAATTAGTAAAGTTGTTCAAGACCTTCCAGCCCCTTTTATTTATGAACGATTGGGTGCGCGATATCATCATTATTTTATTGATGAATTTCAAGATACTTCAGTTTTACAGTGGGAAAATTTAATTCCTTTGATAGGAAATGCATTAGAAGGTGAAACATCAACGGGGCAAAACGGGACTCTTTTTCTTGTGGGTGACCCAAAACAGGCAATATACAGATGGCGAGGAGGGAATAACCAACAATTTTTAAATCTTTTAAACAAACAGATTCCTTTTCAAATTGAGCCCCTTATTGAAACCTTAGAAACCAATTATCGAAGTTATGATAAACTGATTCATTTCAACAATGATTTTTTTAAATCAGTATTAGAAGTTTTGACCTCCAGTACACTAAAAAATCTTTTTAAAACAAGTACACATCAAAAAACAAATTCCAAAAAAGGGGGATTAGTCACTTTGTCTTTTATAAGCCAGAATCTAAAAAAAGAGGGAGAAAATCAAGTCTATTCTTTGAGGACAATTCAGCGAATTGAAGAATCAATCGGTGTGGGCTTTGAACACCGAGATATTGCCATTTTAGTACGTACAGGAGAACAAGCTAAAACGATTGGTAAAATTTTACTACAAAACAGTATGCCGTTTCAATCAGAGGAAACCCTCTACCTTTCAGAAGCAGCTAACGTATGTTTTTTGATACAACTATTACGGTTAGTATCTAACCCAAATGAGAAACAATTAAAAAAAGAACTTTTAGATTATGTTTGGCAATATGGGCCAAAAATAAATGAAGATTACCACTCTTTTGTAGCTCCCTTATTAGATTTGGCACCCAGACCATTTTTTGAATTTTTAAATGCCGCATGTAAAAGTAGCTTTCAATTTAAAATCTTTAAAAACCTATCACTATATGAATCAATACTTTACAGTCTTTCTCATTTTCCATTTTTAGAGAAAGATGATAGTTTTATGCTTTTTTTCTTAGAGTACGTATTTGAATTTACAAAAACGCATGGGGGAAATAGAACACAATTTCTAGACCACTGGACTCAAGTTGAAGATACAGTAAAGGTAAATGAGCCAGAAGAAAAAAATGCTATTCGTTTTTAACTGCTTCAGTTTCCTTCACATCTATAATTTTAATTTTATAAACAAGACTCTTCCCTGCGAATAGATGGTTGCCATCGAAGGTAATTTTATCGCCATCGATTTTAGTAACTCTGAATTTCTTTTTAATTCCTTTTTCGTTAGCAAAATCGATTTCAAGGCCAACTTTTCTGTACTCAGAAGGAACGTTTTCTAATTCATCAATGAATATAAGATTTTCATCAATCTTTCCAAAGCCTAGTTCAGGACTGACTTCTATAGAAATTTCACTACCAGTCTCTTTTCCATTTAAGGAATTTTCAACAATTGGTAGTAGATTAGTCTCTTTACCAAAAATAAAACTCACTGGGGATTCTACATTTTCAATTAAACAATCTCCTTCGAATATAGA